>Ga0065711_1026482_pt1:0-52500 | contig 68802 bp, 28 predicted proteins | sample Hoacrofraction12_FD_59098 | JGI IMG/M metagenome (GOLD analysis project Ga0065711, IMG submission 59098) | Hoatzin crop microbial communities from Cojedes, Venezuela - Epithelial fraction 12 v2 (version 2) | ecosystem: Host-associated > Birds > Digestive system > Esophagus > Crop...
CCCAGCGTGACGTCACATGGTATGGAATACCAGGCTCTGTTTGGCCAGGTGGGGTCAGCCCCCACCCCCCGGCTGTGCCCCTTCCTGGAGTCCGGTGAAAATTAACCCTGTCCTGGCCAAACCCAGGACACTGATGATGATATTTCCACTGTCATCCTAGAGGAGAATAAGTACTTCATTGATGAGAGAGCTATCTATTTTTGCTGCACATGAGAAAGTCTCTAGAGCATTTACAGCAGCAAATATTAATCATCGTTATTCTAGATGTTAAAGGAAATAGTATATTTTCTCTCCATAAAATCTTACTTCATTGATTTTTCATCAAGTCATATGATTGCATCTTGCAATCTTTTGATTAATTGCTCTTGGATGTTAATGGATATCAGCTAATATTTTGTTACTAATATTCAGGGATTTAAAGGCATTATGGAGATTTATACTCAATATTGAAAACAAGAGCACCAGAACTTTGAAGAATGTATGACTAATCACAAAAAAATTATATAGACCAGTCTTGCACTTTAATTAACCCAAACCCAAGGATAAATAGTTTGCATAAATTCCATTTAGAACTTAGTCTAAAGTGGCTGGTTTTATTCTTTTCTCTTGCATTTTCCAAACCAGGTAACCTCACTGATATTTTATGCATGAGGCAGTTTATATCTCCCCAGCCTGCAACAGTACTGTTGGTTCTTGAAAATAATTCTGACTACATTCCAACCAGGGTTAGTCCAGTAAGGACTTTGTTTTTCCACATGCTGTAAGAACTTCTGAGCTCATAAATTACGCGTGTTTTGAAGTCTTTCCAAGATCAGAGTTTTTGCAGACAGTAACCATACGTTTATGAATGGCACGTTGATTTAACTCACTAATATCTAGTGCCTAAGGAAAGCTAAGTGTGTGATTTTAATATTTAACTTGATTGGTAGCAAAAAAGGTAAACTTATCATTTTACAGTCCATGTTGTCACATTTGAATGGTGCCAGAGGGGTCTTGCATGACTCTTTCATGATCATCACATTTTAAAAGATAATGCAACATTGACTTTTTCTATTTGCTTTTTCGTTTCAGAGTCTTGGGAGACACTCAAGATTTATTTTCAAGATTTTCTCTGCCAGGAGGATTAGAATGTACTTTCAAAAGTATTGCGATGGATGTTCATGGCTCCACAAACTATCACTATTTACACAATAATCAGTTTTACTTCTTTATGTCACAGAAGCATATGGTCTACCAACTCATAATTACTGTACAGTTAATGGGGAACATGCATTACATAAACTGCAAAGTTGGAAAATTACAAACTCTATTAGAAAATCACTTCTTTTGAAATTTCCAAACTGTTAGCAATAGCATAGGCAAGTGGAGACGTCATTCAATGATATAATTTTCAAATGTACTCTATGTTATGCCATATTTTCAATTGTTTTATATCTAGATGAGACACTTGTATTTTAAAGTGCTATTTGAAGCTGATGTATAGAAGCAAGGGTAGATATCATAGTTAAGAATCTTATGAACAAATGCTCATATTTTATGGCATGTGAGATCTCTAAGTGGTAAGAAAAGAAGTGGAACTGTAGGAAGAGAGGAAAAAACATCATGTAGGAAAAGAGAGAAAAGTCTTGACATGCAGCTGAGAGCAGAGAAACTAAGGCAGCCTTTTGCAATTTCGGAACAGTTGCCTTTGATATGGTATGATTTTATGTTTACATGCATCTAACGTGATATTGGCTGGTATTGTATTGAAGCCATGAGAGTTCGTTATTCTTATCTTCTGCAAACACACCACAAAATTCAAGATTTTTATGGCAAAAACCAAGGAAACAAGGACCTGAGTATTACAAAAAGCTCAGAATAGTGTGAATGTGGGACATTTTTAGTTCGCATCAACAATTTACATAATAAAAGATAAACTGACAAAAGAAGTGATTTAAAATAAAAAGAGTTAGTTGAATAATTAAAAGCACATTATAACAAACAAACTTAAACATAGCAAGATGAATAGCTCTTACATGCTATAGTAGAGGTGATACATAATATCCTCAGATAGAAGAAAAGTGAATAAGAAAAAAACTGCAAAAAAGAAATAATGTTTCAAGGGCTTTTTTTTCACGAAAACAGAATTACCTATCTGCATGTATACCTTTATATATATATATTTTACAAATTACATATCTGCATGTATACATTTTTATATCTATATTTTACAAAGTCATTTATATTTCTATCTAATATGTCTTCCCTAAGGGTCTAACAAATACAAATGGGAAAATATAATTAGTATAGAATCATAAAACCAACTGTGAAATTTATTTTCTTTATTTCCTCATGATAACTGGAAAGAAAGAAAAGCAAAGGGTAAGACTGACATTCCTTGTTTAATGCAGCTTACTTAGTGACTGGCATAATGATAAGTGATGGTAATTTACCTTAAAAACCTTAATGAGTGGATCATTACTATAGAGAAATGGGAAGAAAACTTTAATCCCACAGAGGCAGAGCTCCATGGTTGGCTGTGCAATAACCAGACAGAACCCTGAATGAGATTCCCAAGCTTCTGTTCCCTAGATAAAATTTTCTCTCACTCCACTTTTGCAAAGGTAATGAGGAGGTAATGAGGCTTGACTTGAATTTTTTCAGCACTTGATTCCCTTCATTCCCCAGCAGGTTCCCATAGGATAGAGTAAGATGTTGGATTTATATAAAAGCTGTGCTGATAGATAGACGGAGGAGGTGAGCCATGCTGTTTGGTTTTGGATTCTGTCTGTACGAGAAGGGGTTCAGATAAATTTCAAGTTCTTTCAGCACTGTCAATTCACTCTGATAGTTTCCACAGAATAAGACAATTTGACGACATGCAGACCTTGTCAGGGCTGTTGACTGTTTATTTTGTCACTTCACTGATACTAAACACTGACCTTTCTGTGCCACATTGTCTTCCTCTTTTTCCCCCGTTTTTCACTAGCTTAATACATACATCTGAGTAAATAATGAAAACCAAAAAGGTAGGCAGAAATGTTGTATTAGATCATTAGCTTAATTTGAGCTGAAAGGTCTTTGTTGTAAGTTGGGGGTGGGAAGGGACCTGGGGACCTTTGCAAAGTATTTTGCTGGCAAGCTTGTTGAGATTTGATTGCCTTTGTTGTGATAATCTGAAATTAATTTGCACTTGAACCCATCTTTCTTCTGGGCTCAATTTAAACACGGTTATAATTATGCGCCCTGCATGAAATTGAGAACAGACACTGATATGACAAGTCTGAATTTTTTAATTCCCCAGGTACTAAAGGCTTTTTTCCCCACTTATCTCACAAGGTAATAAAACAAAATGTTCCAGTGAAGCACACGCTTAAGAGAGAGGTATTTGCCTGAGGGGAAACAGTAATAATCAGTGTATTGCTACACATTTACTCATGTACTTTCTCAGTAGGTCAATCTCTTTCTTTTAAAGTGATGTTAAACTTCTGCTAATATTGGTTGATTTGTACCTGGTACAATACAAAAAAATAGAAATGATATGTTTTATTCTGTTTTAGCAGCTCCTCATCTAAAAGGCTTTTTCTCAAACATCCATTTTGATAGATATTTTAAAAAAACCCACTATTGAAGACTACCTCCTAATATCCACAATTGATCTTAGCAGTGCACCTTTCTTGTTCTCAGTATGAGCTGTGATATCCTTATCAGCATTCTTTTAGTTTTAACCCAGATTAGTGTTTTTGGTGAGGAATCTCATTAACTACAGTAAGTCCATCTTCTTTTGTGATTTCCTTTGGAACTGTAATGTACGAAAAGGCCACCAAGGTCAATGCCCTGGGCACAAATTCCTCTTTAAATCATCATTCAGCTCAGAGTAACAACATTCTCCTTAGAAATTGACTTTTTTAAAGATATGGAACAAACTGTTCAGTTTCTTGGAAATGAAAATCATCCGGAAGAGAAGTAGAAATTAAGAGCATAGGAAATTAAGTGTAAGGATCCGCAGAGTAAATATTTGTTAGATCATCCATTTTCCTTTAACTGGTAAAGTTCTTCTCTCTGAGTCCTAAATATGTATACTGTGTCTTTTTGAATGAAAAAGAAAGCATTCTTAGTTAAATTGCCTTACATTTTAACACAGGTTTTGAAGGTATTAATGATGCTGCTGAGTTAACACCTTTTAAGCTTTAGCAATAGCAGTTGTGCTCCCCCCAAAGTTGTAGACTGCATTCAGCTGAGCTTCTTGAGAAATTAAATTAATAAAGAAACCTGAATCCTGTGTTTTTCCAAAGTAAAGCAAGGGTGCTATTTCTGCCAGAGTATTTTATTAGTAGCAATGTAAAAAGCAAGCACAGAACACATGCTGAACACTTCACCATTCTCATTCGAATCTCTTTTGCTACCACACAAAACTGATTTAAGTGAAATAACTGAACAGTACCTCATTGTGGCTAAAAAAGAGCTTGGCCTTTGCCTGTTTAAGAACTCGGTATAAATCAGAATGAAAAATTTTCTGAAAGTTAACTAATTTTTAATTAATAATGGTTTTCATACTGGCTGTAATGGAAATGAAAATGAAAATAGGTGGTGCAAAAGTGAATATCCTATACTGTCTTATGAAAAGAAATGTGACCAGGCTGACACAGCTTTAGGGTAAAAGAGCAAAGATAGAAAAAGTAATATACAGAGTCATTATTCTTCTACTTTAACATTAATGTTGGTGGCAGTTAGGTTTGTCATGAATTTACTTTCTGTTTTTAAACTTGTGTATTCTTAGTTTTTTCAAATATCAGTTTGCTGAGATGAAGGGGAAATGGAAGTGATGTTAGATAATTTCAGTGAGGGTGTACCCTAATTGCAAAATGTGATATGAAAGTAGGCACTGACACTACATAACTGTTTTGTACTGAAATATCAAAGTCACAAAACTGTGAAGCAGATTTCCTAGAGTAGGGCATTATACATAAAATCTTGTTAAAAATTTTAAAATGTATCTTCTGGTGTGTTCCCTGCCTCCCTATCACTTCATTGAGAAAGAACTTTACAAGCAATGGAAACAGTAAGCCAAGTATACAATAAACCTTGTACTCCACAACATGCCTACCAAATAATACAGTAGCTCAAAGCAACCAGAGGCCACTAATATAGAGAAATACGTAGTCCTTTGTATCTTGAAACCTAGGAATCCTGTGGTATCTTCAAACTGTAACAAAAAAATGTGCCTAGCGTATTACCAGCTACAAGACATCTAAAATGCAGTAATAATAATATGAGGTGACACGCTAGGAGAGTACTATATGATGAGAACTGTGCGGCCACACATGGTGTGGTACTTTTTCACCCCTTAGTTTATGTGTTTTGCTTTCCACTGCCACATTTTCTGGTGACTTTATCTAGTCTTGTTCAATCATGCTGTGCACATCACAGTCACTTACTGACAAGCAGCTCCAGCTGAAGCATTCAGAGAAACAACCTTCCACAAACAAAGCAGGCAAGTCCTGTTTCTCTTAAGATAAAATCTGCTGATCTCATTATTGATTGTCTGCTTTCAGGGGTTTTGTTTCCTGAAAGTTTCATATGGGGCAACAGAGGTGACAAAAGATTGGCACTGGGACCTGGAAATTAAATGGTTGACTATTAGATCAACGTCAAATAGGGTGAGGCTGAAGTGTTTGGCAAAAGCATTAAATGCTGTCTTGACTTAATCTCTCTCCCTCTTTCTTGCTCTTTCCTTTATCTTGAATCTATTTTGAACCCTCCCAGGCAATTTACTATCCTTGTCATCGATTTTTATCACCTAATGTGCCCCTAGGAAGAATTACTTTTTGAATGATAAATCAGCTTCCTCATTTAAACAATTGTATGTCTCACCTTAATGTGAAAATAGCCACTGAAAGAAAAAAAACATAGTAAGTATTAACATTAATCACTGACCAGTGGAACTCTTGTGATTTTGAAAGGAACAACATCTTTTCTTTTATTATGGAGGGGATAACTCTACCAGAAATAAGTGATGAACCCTCTCTTTTATTAAACTGTAATTGTTAAGAAATTAATTACAGTCAGCGAGCTGGACTGAGAAAAAAAAAATCCAAAAGGTAAGAAACTCACAGTGAAGCAAACTTGCAATCTTCATCCAATGTTTTCTGCAAATAGATAACTTGTAACTCTGCTCAGATGCACTCCTTGTTTCAGAATTCTTATAATCTGGGTATTTAGGAGGTATTTTAAGGAAGACCACAGTGATAACGAGTAATAGACTAACCTTTTCTAACAACTGTTCTTCATCCTCCACCCTTCTGTATCACTTTTTCCCCACATGGCACTCTATATTTATCTGAAAAATCCCTCTTTTTTTTTCCTGTTGTAGGCCCTGAAGAGAGGTATACACTATCAGGTATTGAATGAAAGCATGTGTTGAATTATGAGACTTTTTTTTTGTTTAAAATTTTATTTTTTATTTTTAAATTATAATGCCCAAAGGATGACATGTCTTTTCACAGAAGAAGAGTTAGCAGTACTATTTAGTATTGATTTTTCCTTGCTTAAGTGACTAAGTACGTTAGAGAAAGTTTTCTGGTTTGGGTAGTATTTAAGCACACTTATAAGCCCTGGCATTCTCCTAGTGAAAATGTCCAGGGAAAACGCAAATGAAGGCTTTGAATCCAAGCAACCACTTATTGTTTTTAGAAGTGTGTGAAAAAGCTTACTGTATGTGCTCATTCAGCATGTGCCCCACTTGGAGAATATTTTAGAACCAAAACTTCTTAAAAAAAAAATTCTTAGTTCAGAAGAAAAATGTAGCCTGGGAAAAGTTCTTTATTCTTTGTTCTTCAACTTATTTTAACCTGTGCTTTACAGATTTTGGAAAAAAATATTTCTGTACTATCCATGATGCAGGCATCAACAATCTGCTATGAAAAAGAAAGGAGGGCGGGATCTGGTGGCTGAAAAATGCACTAATTTAGCTGATCTTTGACAGACATAGTCTAAAGCTACACTGCTGATTCTTAGCATTTTATCATGCAACAGAAAATGTTTGATAATTTTCTTAAAGCTTCCATTCCTGAAGTCTCATTAACTACCTCATACAAGACAATATGAGGTTAACTAATTTTTTCACCCCAGTAATTTCCTGGTCATTCAGCTGGCCTTTGCCTCATGTATATTACAAAATAATAGATCTATCATGTTAGTATTATAAAAATTGATAGATATTCTATACAACATTCAAAAAATTGCTGGTTTATTATGCTGTCTCACTCTCTTCATTGACTGAATGTATGGTCTCTGATCCATGGGAGGTTGGTTGCACACCAGGGGTTAATATTTAGTCAGTTCCATGGCTAAATGTATTTGCAGAAGTCCACTTCCCCAACAGAGAACTGTAAGGAAGACACTGATCTAGTTCTCCTGTTTCTCCTGTCTGAAAGATAGAAGAGGAAAAGATATGGATGAAAGCCTTACAAACCCTTGTCACAGGAATTGAATATTAATATAGTGGAGTACAGAAGAGAAGTTTTTCAGAGTCTGTAACAATTGCATAAAAGTAGATGACTTTGTTACTAGAGAGGAAAAGATTTCTAAAGCTTTCCGTATCGACTTGTCTCTAGAACATACATTACTTCTTCAAATACATTTTCACTGAATGTTTTTTTTATTTAAAGTCATATTACTCAAAGTTGACTTCAGAAGTTTATTTCAGTAGCTCTTTCGGACAACCTGGTTGTATTAGATGGTAGAATAAATATGTATGTTGTCCTAAGATGTCAGTACTACCAGTAGAAGTAGTTGTTTGGGATGTGATACTGTAACACTGACAGCTTCACAGCTCCCTAATGTGAAACTAAATCTTTTAACTGCTAATCTCTTGAATCAATATGTGTTGCATTGATTCACTGTATTCTAGAGTAACTCAAGAGCGTGTACATGCACATAAATCCCTCCCAGTTACCTCTGCTCTCACTCTTCATATGTTACGTAAGGAATGAAGCACATATAAAATATTTGATTTCTAGCCCATAGAACATTTTGTCACTATAGTCTCTCAACAGCTCTGGTTTTCTTGTTCTGAGGCACTGCATTCTTTATTTTTCTTGTTTCCTTGACAAGTAATACAATCCTTTTCCAAAATGAGCAATTAGAACCACAACTGAGTCCTCTGAACTAGCCCATAAAGGTTTGCGATTGAGTTGCATATATATTCTTCTTGTCTGCAAGTACTTACCAGTCCTTCTTGGCATTCTGAAGTTTGAAGCTTTGCATTATATTTCATGTATCATCGTGCAGAAGAGACTTTGAGTCACGTAAGGCTTTTTGTGCACCTGAATCCAAGGTCATCCAGATTTTCTATTCTTTTTCTTCTAGTATAATGCAATTCTGTATCAAAAACTTCAGGAAAAACTTATCATAATCCTATTTAAAATTATCCCATAAATAATTGAAAGCCATTCATTTGCGACAAAATATTAAAAACTAAACCAAAACTGCAAATTAAATCCCTGAATGTTTAGTTATGGTTATGTAGTTTAGCTAAACTCTGCACTTCGCCTGAATTCTTTTGTGTAGGGCAAAAAATAAAAGGCACTTGCTAAGTCAAAGAAAAATACATCAGCTACTCTAAGTCAGTCAGAGTAGCTCAGTTTCTCAGTCAAATATGCTGCCTTTTCTTTACACTGTATTAAATCTGAAAAAACTCAGATTTTTAGAATGTGTAGGAAGGTATCTGTCCTGCTTTGAATGGATAAAAATATTGTAGGACATCTCAAGCCGTCCATAGCATCAAATAAAATGAGTAATTATATTAAATGTGATAATACATGTTTGGAGTCTGACCCTTCTGTGTACAGGCAAAGGTGTGAATTCTTTTACCTCTGAATCCCACACTTAATTTTTAGCTAAACTTGACCCTAAATTTACTGATTTTTTCATGTGTTTTCTAATAAAGTATTCTGTTGACCAGTGCAATGGAAAAGGACACCTAAAACACAGATTATTTAAGCTGTGATTGGGCAGGCTAAATAGTATCTTCCAGATGACCATTTAGGGAGTAACTACAAGTGCTTTTATGCCTGCAAATCTGAGAGGGCAGTGCCGGTAACAAGGGGAGCAAGGACAAGCAGCTGGGGACAGGCTGAGGACAGAAACTTCTTGACCCCGCTTAGCTGAAACTAGAACAGCGTGTCTGATTATAGCTCTTTCACTTCACCTTCTCTGAAATGCTTTTTGTGTTGGGGTCTTCAGCTGACAACTTTGCAGAGCTGCTGTGGTGGCTGTGCTGGCCCCGGAAATGGCTTCTGGGACCACGAAATTTCCCTGTAGGAGAAAAGAGGCTTGTCAAATATTTAAATTGTCACACTAGTAAATTCTCTGTTAAGGATACATTTTTTAGTCTAAGTTGGTTGTGGAACTTACTAAAATCAATAAATACCAGTAACTTCCTTAATATTTCTGAAGTTTAAATTCTGCCTTTTGTCCACCATCCATGCCAAGGCTGAGAGGAGTCCCAAGAGCACCCAAATAAGGGTAATTTGAAAAATAATAGGGTAGCTGTAAATATGTAGGAAGTATTTCGTTCTTCTTGACCTGTATCTATGCACAGGACATAATGTAGTTTAAAGTAATCTTGAATCTGTGTTTTATTCTGGCTGGGAGCAGAACACAAGAGATTGCTAGCTCTCATCTCAAATTGAGATGCAATTGCGATCACATCTCAAACTGCCTACCTACTGAATTCGTGGTGGATAAAGAATCACCTATGCCAGCTGAACACTCCTTCAGTCTGAGAAAGTTGTGGGCTGATTTCATCAGTCTTGCCATCCTGATATTTTCCAGTCAGCTTCATAGTAAAGAGTGAGTACACCTGCTAAGGCATTCCGATACTGAGAAACTTAAAATTGGCAGGTGGGAACCTATCTTCAGGATCTTGTTTTCAAGCATGAGGGCTTTACTACATGTCCTTTTGAGAATTAAAATAGATGTTTCGAAAGGTTGTAGTTCACATGTATAAAATATGTTTGTGTTCACATGTGAACACAAACATAAACTTACATAAAACTTACAGTTGTATGACATAGCCTTAATTACATTAAGAAACATTGGACTCCAAGTAGCCCAATGATTTTCATGGGAATTTTTATTCTGTGATGTATTGTTCAACATTTATTACTATATCTTTTTTTAATTTTGAAGTTTTCCACAACAGCATATAGAAGGAATTAGTGCAAAGTCAGGTATTCCATTGTAAAGAGAAAGGGTTGTCTTTTTTATTTGTGTGTTTATTTGTTTTAAATAAATCATACTGTGGCCCTGTGGGAACTTCTCTGGTCACAGATATCTCATCTTGTTGAGAAAGTAAAGTTGAATGCTTTGCTTGACATTAAGAAAGGTTTGTCTAGGCAGATCCACCTGCTCTGCTCACTACAGTTAGCCGCTTCAGAAAGACGTTTTTGGCTGTGCCATCCCTGTCCACATAGAGGTGGCTGATCCCCAGGGCCAGAGCTGCCCTGGCTGTCCTCTGACTCCCTGGCCTGTGCTGCACACTGACACAGGGAACGAGAAACTCTGTTGTGCAAAAAGAGCTGAATTAAGTAGTAATTTATAATTTACAGAGGATAAACTCCTTTGTACTGCAAGTCATACCTGTTTCACACTAACTTGCCTGTTGGACCAATACATACTGTTAGTAAGTCTATTGTGCCCTATTGTGGATGGCAATACCTTAACAGCAAGAAAATAGATTTAGGAAGTTTTCTGCTGAGGATGACATATAACGACATGAACAGGAAGAGAAAAATTTCTTTTTTGAAAAAGTAGTACATTCCTATGTTTATGCTGAGGATAAAGAAAAATATGTACCATATTTGGCCAACAGGTGAGTGATCAATAGAGGACACTCAGAGCTGTATTTCAAATGTGTTTTCATAGATAATGAATATACGTTGAAACTGAACACTCTACTTTTTTAAAAGGTGTTACTTACATTTTATCTATCTTGGTTCTCACTAGAAGAAAGTAATGTATATTTTAAAAGTTACAGAGACTCAAAATTTCAGCAATAAATGTGTTTTTAAATGGCTAGTCTTTTCCCATCAAGGGCATTCCCATTTGAATGGGAATTTATATCTTTGCTCAAGAGTCTTGTGTTTTTATAAACAGAGCTTTAATATGCTGTCATGTTGTTTGTAAGAGTGCAGAAGAATTTCTTTTCATTTCTGATCTTGTTTTGCTCTTGGACTAATTCCTTTCAGATCATGTGTTTGATGCATTGTTGTAGAACCGGAAGAATATGTTGGAGGAGAAAGACAGTGCTGAACCAGCTTCCGTTTCTACAGGCGTAGAAGTCAAGAGCTATTCACCCCTCAACCAAAGGTAAGTGTAGCATTAACTCGATACCTACTGAAATCTGTCAAATGATTTTGGTGGATGTGGAGCATCTTGCCATCAGGTCTCCAGTGTTCTCAAGACCTAGCAAAACAAGAAGATAAAGGAATGGTTGTCTGAAGAAGCAAGTCAAAAGAGTGTGATTTGATCCATTCAGGAAAGAAGGACAAATATAGACAAACTTTGGCTTTGAATGTTGTGACTGACCTCAACAGAACTGAGCTAGAGTAAACAGTGCACAGAATAAGCAGATGAGTTAAAAAGCACTAACGTTGTGGAAATTCCACAGTATCGGGCATAGCAATTGTTTAGATGTGCACATTGACATCTGCCACTATGCGTATTTGTTTTGCAAAGGCTCCTGTTGTGCTACTTCGTGCATACATTGTATAGGGCCAGGAGGGAACAGAGTAGAAAAACCACTCCTGATATCTGTTGTCCTCCTGGCAGCTTCTTGGAATTACCAAAAGATGCAACGATTCTTCATCTTACATTCCCTTCCGCCACTGTCTTGTGTGTATTTGTACTGTGCCTTCCCCAGTGACAAAATGCTGAATAGCTCCAAACACACATTTCCTTGTATTTTCTGACTGTGGATTTTTGGCTTCCAAGAGTACATGGTAATTTCAGCCAAGAAGGAAAATAATGTCTTTTAGATGTGATGTTCCACTAGTAAAGAGTCAATTTTCTTTATCCAGCTGCAAATTGTTTTGGACTGTGAATTACGCAGATTGTGCAATAAAGGCATATAACACTCATGTCACAGGTCGCTAGAAAATAGATCTGTTTTATAGGGATATAACTCAGTTTGAATGTGGTCCTTGGTATTCTTCACTGGTCTCTACCAATTGATTAGTATTTAAATTTATGTTAATTTCATCAAGGTGTGAAAAGATCTTTTCTTGCATATACATGAACTAACGATATTACTATTCAACCAGCTATTTTCCTTTTTTTACCCAGGAGAAACTTGTTGTATGTTAACAGCAAGAGAAAAGGGGAGATTATAAAAGTCCATTTTTGAAAACTCAGGAAATGTAGCCATTGAACCTGATTTTAAAGGAGCTATCAAGTATTGTCTTTTCTGGTCTGAGTGAAATTTTGGAATGGTATCTCCATGGCGTGTTATACTTCCAGAACATGTATACGTGATGGAAAACTACCAGTTAGCATACGTGTATGACATTATAAGGTTACCATCCCGGGACATTTCAGTGTTACACTATAACTACTGAGATTCTATAGAAGGGCAATTGCACTGGTGGTATGTGTAAATGTTCATTACATTGAATAAATAGTGGATCTCAAATTTTTAATGGTCCATAATTTCTTCAGAAGTGAAAATGCAAATCAGAATTTTTGGAGAAAGCAACTCATACCTTTAATCAGGAAATAATTATAATTTTCTGTTAAAACTAGTGTCAATTCAAAATATTCTTAGGAAACAGGCACATTCTGAAGAGGATAGATTTTACTTTTTTTATTTACTTTGAATGTTGTCCTCTGTTTCATTCCATTTCTGGAATAGCGTACTATTTCTGCTCGGCCAAAATAATTTATCCCCCTTATATATGGAACAAGTATTTATGAACTATATCCTTTTGTTGACTGAAAGAAGACAAAGGGTATATTCAGTGCATTTCCAAAGACCTTTTAAGTGGCTCAACAAAGCACATAATACAGGCCTTGTCTTACATGTCTGTGATGATACAGTTTAATAGTGTTATAAGGCTATGGTGGTGTGTAGTTGTCATGATGGTAGATTGTGTTGGTCTGTATAGATTTACTGTCATTCTTTAGGCTTTTCATACATGACAGAGGTTGTCTGAAGCACAGCAGGAACATGAAGCTTGCAGAGGTTAAGTGTTACTTGCCTCCTGGCTTGCTACATAGTCCTCTCTGCACACATACAGAGATGAGGTGCGGGGTACATCCGTCACTGGGCCGATGACATAATGGATTACTCATGTCATTGTCAGTACAGTCAAAATCACTCTGCTGCAGATAAGGTGGTCCCTTTTCTTTACTCTGGTTGAGTGAAGCTATTTTTCCCTCTGGTTTTCAAACTGTAGTTCTCACAAACATCCCTTAAATCAAAGATGGAAATGACTATTTTTAATTTTACGTAGTAGCTTTGGGCCACAGAAGAGAAATTCCTTTAAAATTACTTTCAAAATGGACAGATACATATTAAATATTCTACATCACTTGATTTCTTCCTATCTTGAAAATAAAATGCTCTAAGAGGGACACTGAATGTTTTCCTGAACTCATTCTTCCTCACGATTTACCAGAGAGACAGACGTGGGTTTGAATTGCTAGCAGCGCTTCTTGACTCCTCTGTAGGGTACACAAGAGAAGAGACAGCTATCTTTGTAGTAACACTGGAAGAGAATAAAGCACTGGAACCAGGCAGGGTGTTGGAAATATTTGGAGGGGAGCTTTGCAATAGCTGAACGGTGCCAGTAAGAGCATTTGACAGGGACCCTAAAGCTGCTTGGCTCTGAGCTAGTCACAAACTCTTCTGCATGCAGTGCTTGATGCTGCAGCCTTTTCCCCATGCCAGCTTGTTCTGTAAAACTTAAAGGGGATGAGTTGGGGAAGAGACAGCAAACAGCTTGGACAGGGGTACTGAAATATCAGCTGCAGGAGAGGAGTGCTGAGCACAGCAGCTGTTTCCCTGGAAAACTGCTGCCACCAAGAATTCAATGATGTCGATAGCCACAGCTTTCCCTGACACAAAGTTTTTCTCCATAAGGCCTTTCCCACCCTATCCCCACAAGCCTAAAGGTGAGATTAAGATTTGAGCTGGCTGTCTACAGAGATGATCCATAAACAGGAAAATGAATTTGGTGGATAAGTGAGACAGAACTTTGCTGGGCCTCTGACACCGCACGAGCACCGCTTCTGCCCCATAAAGGATATTATCAGGCTTTTGTGGCACACAGCGGTGCACAATGGCATGGTGATGACTCAGCTTAATTGTTTCTGATATACTGATCCTGAAGTCAAAATTTTCACTGGAGAAATTGTGCTTGGAGAAGGAAATTATAATCACTGTCTGGTCAGTGGGTATAGAAGAGAGACAGGATGAAGTGTATGCAAGCATGTATGTGACTGCAGTAAGCTTTTTTATTATTCAAGACTTTGCAACCTGATCTTTGAATTTAAATTGTATAGAATAATTACCATCTTACTGTAGATTCCATTTTCTTTACAGTTTCATATCAACATGTGTGCACCTACATGCACATACGGAGTGTAAACTTGGTATGTTATTTCTATATATTGTCTTGTCTTTGCAAATAATCATAGAGATTATAAAATTTTACTAAATAATTTCTGTCTTAAAACAAGAAATTCTTTCAAAAGCACATCACGTTTGCCCATGAATAGGAAAACCTTTCTACAGAAGCTACATGGCAGCTGACTGATTTAAAGAAAAACAAAACAACCAAAAGCTTGTGTACGCATATCAAGAGCACAAAAGATACATATGCTCCCATACTTACACACCCACGTATGCTGATACATCTAAATAGCTTTGTTTTGAAGTTTTAATCAGATTTAAATGGAAAGTTATTGAAGAGAACTGTGTGGTCTGAATTTTAATCCCTGAACCCACTGGCTTCTTTTTTATTGCATGTAGTGTGGCCTTGAATTACAGAATGTTTTAAACATGCATAATGAGCTCAATGTCAAACTGTTGAGCCTTTTGTCTTTAACAATAAGCACTTAGCTCAACTAAATGAATAGAAATTGCTTTAGTGAATTACAAAACCAAGGTTTTACAGTGCACTAATACTGACATTAATTAATGTAGACATTGTCATATCTTACAAATATACAGGATTAGAATAAAATGTTAAAAAAACGTAAAACATACTATTAAACAGCCCAAATTTCAACAGTCATAGATGCTGGATAAAAGTACTTCTTCCACCATGAGTAAGATTTTTTTTCTGATTTGTTCACATTTATATAGGCTACATTTAGAACATATACGGTATGGGTTACAGGGCAAGAATCGTAAAGAAGTAATGTAAACAGTATGTGTAATTTCTCTAATTTGGAAAGAGATTAGGTCTCCAGTTCTTAACACTTTCTCCTATCACATTTCCTAAAGGGTAACATGACAACTTTTCTGTTAGAAAATAAGAGAACTTATTTCTTTCCCCCAAAACCAGAAGCAGTATTCAGAAATTTACAGTGAATGGCAATTCACCCTTTAGAAATCCTTCAACCTAGTACTAGAGTTGCTGCCAGAGATCTGAATGCTTTTGCCTAAATCTCTGTAATCCAATAAGCTTTTGTGTTTAGCAGCTTGTTTTGAAACTTGTATAGCACCCCAGCCTGTGTCTCCGTATGTTCGTTTGCAGGCAGGTGAGTGCCCGAGGGCCTGATTATTATTCAAGCCAGGAGGCCTTCACAGCCCCAACCAGAATGTAATTTGTAATTAACTGTCATTTACTTCTGTCTGCGCTGACTTATTGTTCAAAAGACAATGTATCTGAGGTGGTCACTAGCTTCTCTTTGTTGTGGATATGATGTCTCTCAGATCTAGTTGTATTCATAATGTTTAGAAAACCAAGCACTTGCACTCTTGAAACCAAAGTGGGAAGGGGATTTCACTGATTTTTCTTAATAAATTTGGTATATGCAATTATGAATACTTAGGTATGTAAAATGAACTATTTGATGCTCTGGGATGAGTTTCTGAGCAGAATAGTGAAGTTCATGTGAGACATGTTTAATTGAACTCCTTTAGGGATAGAGCCTTTGTGACTTCAACTTATTATAGCTGAGATCTGTAAAATGAAAGCGCATATTTAAGTTGTGGCAATTTTTCTTAACCCATTTTAAACACTGCAACTGTATTTTCTCACTGAAGCGGGGCCACTAATGTATTCCGTGAATGTACCCATATCATGAATTTGTAATTGTCCCCATGGCAATCTTTTGTTAGCCGAAATAAACAAAAGAATAACCTAATATCCACATTTATTTCTTCAACAATTGTGCTTTGAATTATTATTGACATAATTGACATTCACAAACAGTAAAAAAAAAAAAATAATTCTGCTTCAACTCTGTTTCAGGCTCTTGTCTGTGGGAAAGTGGGCATGACATCGTGCAACAATAAGCACCCACACACAAAGCCACTGTAAAAATAGGTCAAACTTATCCAGTTCTGACCTTTAGCTCAGCCTAAAAACACTGCACTGCTGTTTTACCAGAGCAGAACTTTCGGCCCGTTTCTTCTCCCACCTTCGCAGGCGCCGCTGCCGCCGAGGGGATCGCCCGGACCGAGCTGACCCGAGGCCCCCACCTGCGCCTCGGCGCACACACCTGTGCGGAAAACCAGCGCCTCCCTCTGCTTCGGCACGGCCCTCGGCCTCCGCCGTGCTTCCCAGCCATAGCATGTCAGACTGCGTATTCTGAGCAGCATGTACCGGTCGAGGGGGGTGCATAAAAAGGCTCAGTGGCATTCTTTTGTCATGCTTAAAAGGGTGGGGTGGTGGAGAGAAAAGAAAGAGAAGAAAGAGCAATGTCTGTAGGAACAGCTTTCCCCCCACAGTGATTTGCATAAAGTTGGATTAAAGAGCGCTTCAAGCCCCAAAAGGCTGATTACTTGCACTGGGCCTTATTAATTATTTCCTTCTTTATTTGAAACAATTACAGGGAGAAAACAAACAGTGTGTCGCTATCTCTTTAAGACCGGGAGCAATAAAAGCATAAGATCCCAAAGAAAGCCTGCTTTTTGTGGAGTGTTTTCTGTTCTCGCCAGCCACGTTGGGGCTGGCAATTCCCATGTGTTATCAAAAGAGACAAGAAGCAGCAGGCTTTAGCACCTAGCTGAGCGCGATTGCTACATGCCACTCTAAGTGCGATTAAGCTTCCTTTAGTGCACCAGTGACATCACTCATGGCTCAAAGCTGCAGCTACTCAAGAGTATTAGAATGCATTTCATGCTTGGCTTACTCAAAACTGCAGAGCTAAAATTTACACCTTATTTGATGTTCTTCTCCCTGCTGTTAATTGGTAAAGGGATCTCTGACCCTTTTGATCTCTGCTACAATCCTCTAAATGCCCAGGTCTGCTAAACTGTTCAGCAGGAGATGCTCAGCAGTTGCCCAGTAATGTGAAGTCTTTTTTTGGCTTTCTTGCCTTTGGTTTACATCCAAGTTGCACAGAAATAAGAGATGACAGTTGTTATAGATATGCTGGTTTAATTACTTGTCAGCTTATAGCTGATATCTCGGCTAGCCAACGTGGAAGCTTAACTTTCTTCTAGTAGCTTAAAGCATGACCAACTGCTAGTGCTTTAGTATTTAGCCACAAAATTCTGGATACATATAAGATAAAAAAATAAAATAGAGAAAAAGCCTTTTTGATTTACTTGCAAAAGTGATCAGCTTTCGGTGTGCTTGATTTCATGTACATCTTAGGTAATGTCAAATTATTTGGGCATATTGACATCTAAGTGGATATTGGGCTTGTGTTAATTTCAATTTATAATTACATGAGGAATACTGAATACACTTTTCCCCTGCTACCTTTGAAATGAGAGACCTAAAATTTTTATGAGAATAAAGGAGAGGTGTATTGTGTTGACTCAACAACAAATATTACTCTAAAAAGTTTTACCAGCTTTCCTTGAAGAGTCATCCCTTTGAAAGGAGCCTGGCGCGTATAATCTTAATGTGTACGTGATTACAAGCAATTAGCATGCACACATCTCTGCATATGGCTGAATTAATTGCACAGAATACTGTGAATTTTAATGGAGGTGACAGTATCCATTAAGCACCTTTGAAGAATTTCCTTAGCGAAGAACAAATGAGGAATGCCTTAGTAATTGTTGCCTATAGGTGAAGGCCGGCTAAAACGTGACCCCATGGCTGAGACACCGTACTCTCCCCCTCCAAACCCTGTCAGAGGTTTTTAGTGTTTATCCCAGGCTTTGTTATCCACCAAGATACATAGTTTCCATTGAAGTGAAGCAGATTATTGGTTACTATAGTTTCCCTATTGCTCAATTCAGTGCTGTGAAAAGCCGGGCACAATAGGTTTAAAAGTCCAGTTAGGACAAATAAATCCATGTTGTGAAGAATGGGAGAGAAGATACCTGTTCTTCTGTCTTTGATGTATTCTTTATTTTGTAGGATAGAAGGGGAATTAGTGGAGGGTTAATTGTTCGGTGCTTAGAGCTCTGTCTTTCCAGTTTACTGGGAGTGAAATATAGTGCTATAAAGACAAAGTGAATATTGTTTGACTTCTTCCCCATCCCCCTCCTTTCCAGTTTTCAGGATGTGCGACATACTGTAGTTGTGCCATGGGGACAGGAATACAGATTTGTGAGTTTAATCTCTGCCATTACATTTTCCCGGCACAGAGTAGCATCCATGTAATGTTTGCCTCCTTTCTGCGCCAAAATAGTAAATGGCATTTTCTTATATTCTGACAAAATGACTCCACCTAGAATTTTGAGATTAAGCTACAGAAAATTTACATTAAGGAAAGTGAAAATGTCAGCTTTCACCAGGATACATCAAGAACCATCCATCTGAGCACACTGGCAAAATTAATGTATTCTAGAAGGCCAACACACAAATGTTAAGAGGGACTTGATGATACAGTGCAGATTAAAGCAGTGGCTTTTGTGCCTCTGGAAGCTATGTTTGCATTCAGCCCAGTCTGACTAGGAAAAAAGTTAATTTGATTTGATAGCTGAAAAGGTCACACATTTTGTTCAGCGCCTTGCAAGCTTTTTTTTCTTAACTAGATTTCTCCATTTCAGCCAGAGCTCACTTCTAAGGATTTCTGCTTTGCTACAGCTCTGGTTGAATCCTGCCAAGAAACAAGTGTGGACAGCATTCTACATGCATAATACAATAGCAAAATAGAAAACCACTGAAGTCAAACTGTGTTTCAAGCTTATTTGGTTTCATTTATCCTATATTTCTTTTCAAGTTCATGGGGAATAGGAAAGAGGATGGAGGGGAACAGAGATAATCAAGCTCAGCCTGCAAAATACAGCACAGGTAAACTACAGAAAATCTTAAATAATGGCAGTCTCTACCAAAAGTGCAACCTTCTTCTCTGAAGGTGTTATTTGACATTGCTGAAGGTTTCGTGTTGATTACTTTCAATAAAATTCAAAGTAAGGATGACTGTCTTGGCTCACTAAGCAACAAGGTTTTATCACTAATTACAATCCTTTATTACCAGTAGTTTAATAGGTTTATGATAGGTCATAAAACAATTCAGCATGGGAGTACATAAAAGGAATAGGTTATACAGCTGTGACATCTTAATATCTACTCATTGTAATCATTTTATGATCTCTAATGGTATTATTTTTTAAATAAGTTTGTATGCTTTTACATGGAATAGATGGCCACCAAAAATGGGAGGTGGAGGAAAACCACATAAATATAGAGTAAAATACTTAATGAGGCATTTTGAAAACTTCTAATGTCAAAAGCATGTAGACTGTATCACGCATGTGGAGTCTCATTATGGGTAATTATAATAAAATTATAAGTGCTATAATAATTCTAACCTTGAAGGCACAATAAAGGATAGTTATATTTGCCTTCCTAGCCCACACATCTGAGACGTTTTCCTCATTAATTATATTTCATGTAAGTATAATTATGTAGTATAAGACTAAAATTCGAAAGCATTTGCTAAGTCACTGTTAAAGGCAGCTTTTTTCTTCAGAGCTTTAATATAACTAATTATATCTAAAGTTATAAGTTGAAATAAGAAATGGAAACAAAGTAAAATTTACACTGTATGGGATTTTTATCCCTGCTGATTGTTTTAATCTGTAATGTAATTAATGAATGAATGGAAAGTAAGTTAATAGAGAAAATAGATTACTGTTTGAAACTACAGCAAAAGTCAATGCTACTTCCTCCACAGAAGTTCTTTTGACTTTGGGTTGACTGGAATCCTGTTGGTCTGAAACTCTGCATTAGCTGTGACACATAACATTTTGTTGTGTGCTTATAGAAATTTTTGGATATGGTATGCCTGCACAAAGTATTCTGATGGTTTCTGTAGTGCATAAAATATTTGACTGTGATTAAATTACGAAGTCGTGTTATACATTGTAGTAGGAAAACCGTTTTCAAGTGTTGTAATACTTAATTCACTAAGATTTGGCTTGTCATATTTGTTCACAAGTCTGTACCTTTTTAAGGCTACATTAGTAGCTTTGTATGTAAGACAGTTATTTCAACTTTACCTTGAAAGTAAATATAAACACAATAACTCAATATGGAATAGTTCAATACAATAGTTCAATACAATAGTTCAATTTCTTCATTACGAGTATTATTTAAATTACTATGAACAATACTATGTATTTCAAGATAGAGAAGTCAATACATTTGCACAGAAATAAAGAAGAATAAAAGTAACTCAAAATGCAATGGAAGTTTTAAAATAACTTAGGGTAGCTACCTACTCTGAAAATAATGCTTAATATTCAAGGAATTTTTTTTTAAAGTTCAGACACAGAATAGCTGGAGGCAGGAAGTCTGAAGTTCTTTCTAATTATGAAAAGATGATTTACAAGTTATTGTGAGCTAGTTTTGAAGAGTGGAAATATACAGGGATTCAACAGGTCTCCCCTAAATTAAAGCTCTATACTTGTTTTCTTTCCTTTCCTTAGCATAGTTTAGTATGCATTACTACAAAACTGTATATAGCTACAGAGTGCATGTGAGAATTTAACGCACTTAATGTAACATAAATGTATATATTTTACATGTGCACACACAAGCACATACTTTTTTTTATAAATTCTTACATTAACTATGTCATGATTTCAGACTTTGTAAGAATCAGTAATGCTTAAGTTGAGATATTTCACAATAATATAATAAATCATCTTTTAATTATCACTTGCTGCTGTGTGTTTCGTTTACCTGCAGATCTATTCCAAAGTAGATATTTACATGCACATCACAGGTTTATACACTTCTGACATTCCAGGCAATAGGACTTCTTCAAAGAGCAGTCATTTGAAGTACCTTGTAATGAAAGAGGAATACCTCAGGCCTGATAGATTTCTTCTATCCACAGGGAGGACAGTGGGATGTAGAAAAAAAAAGCAAAATCCAAAGAAAGGACTACATTTGTTCTGTAATCCATGTAGAAGCTACAATCATTCATACCTGTGTTCCACCAGATCATCAAGTGTTAGTTGAGGTAATAACCCAAGGAACAGTGGAAGCAAGACTAACAGGGAGAAGGAAGATAGCTTCTTAAGTATAGCTTTGAACCAAGACACCCTGAATCTTTGTCTGTTTGTTTGCAAGCACTATTTCATCTTTTTTAGATGAAAATTATGTCTGGTTCTTTAAAAGGATATTGAAAATCACATTTTTTCTGTCAGAAATCCCTTTCTTTTTATGCTGTCTTGGTTGAGTTGGAATACATAGAGCTATTTGTAAAACAGAGGGAATCCCGTCATTACAGAAAATTCTTGCTGTTGTGGTTCTTGGCCCCTCTTCTTCCCACACTGCTGCAGGAATAGTCTATTTAGGTGGGATTTGTGAGATAGGGTATGAGGAGTTGTACTGAGGTACAGAGATGATGTGATAATGTTTGGATTAATGTTGAGACTTTCTTGTGGGATTAGTTAATAGTTTCAGCTGATATAGTGTTTGCAATTTAACTACACAGTATTTGGAATGCCAGGCTTTTTTATGTATATGTTTTATAAACTAAAAGAATAATGATGTCAGTTACACACCCACGTCCTTGTTATGCATTTAAATAGCAGGATCTTATTGTGCCTATCAGTCTCTCTTTGCACAGAATGCAATTATTAAATTGTGCTTATTCTGTTTCTGATGAAATTAATAATTTCCCTAAGCAAATAGTCAGCAATAAGTGAAATGGTTTTAATTACTTTGATGCCATAGTGACAATTTCTTTTCTTTTCTTTTTGGATGTTGTCATTACGAAAGGTCTTTCTAGGAAGACAGGTTAGGTGCTGTTGCTAATAGGGCATGTTGCTAATAAAATTTTTTCCACTCTTTATTGTCATTTCACGTTCTACTTCGGGCATAGACTTTTTGTGGAAACAGTATCACAATGGGGTACTATCTTTTGCTTTTTGGGTCCCATTTTTACTTGTTTTTGGCTGCTTTGCATATCCTCTGTTAAAGGGTAAAGCCACGGGAGGATTCAGGTGTTATAAATGTTAAGTGTTTTCATAATTTAGATATAGTGAATAATGTTAAGCACCTACAAATTAATTCAAGTAGCACCTAACTTTTCAGTGTCTGGCCCTCAGACAACAATTAAAATCCAAAGTCCCTAATATCTCTCTAAAGGGCATGGGCTGATCAGCAAGTAATCCTGAATACCCACATATGGAGCAAGGAGCCAGCTGAAGCGGCTGATAAGAAACATAATGTGATATCTCAAGCTGTTCCTCTCTAGAGGTTATCTGAGGAAAGACAGCGGAATGGCACTGTGCTTGGGATATCTGTGTTTTGGAAACCCCTTGAGCATCTCTGAACTCATATAGTCTTCCACTGAGATGGGCAAGGTTACCTTTTTTCAAAATGTCATTCTCAAGATGATAGGATTGTTATTAGTATATTTATTACATTCATTGCTATTTAAAAGCAAGTGTGCTGAGCTTGATTTTGCTTGGAGAGAATCTCTTTGTTTTAATGTAATTGAAACGAATTTTCACCTGTGAGGCATAAACTGTCAGAGCTCCTTCATGTTACAAACTCTTTCTCTTTTGAGGAAATTAAGGAATCTTCCATAGCTCCAAGAGACAAGTGCAACAAGAACATCCAAGTCCAGTCACTTTACAGTTTTATTAAGCAATTGCTTCAGAGTTTTGCCTCTATTCTCTGTTTGCACACAACTCCTCTTTTTCTGGAGCTCCTTTGACTTTCCTCAGACCTTTTTTCTGCATGCATTAGTCAATACTTTTCCTGGCCACCAGCAGGCCTTTTTTTGTTGTTGTAGGTTTTTTGGGGGTTTTGTTTTTTGGTTAATCAAAAAAGTCTAGATTGTCTTGTGTCTTAATGCTGTCTTACCACCTTCTTACAGGTTAAAGGCTTAGAAATTTTGCCTAGCTAGTGGTATTCAAGTGAATGTTCCTGTAGGGTACCCATCAAATGTTTCCTTCAATTCTTGTTCTTCTAACATGTACTGAGATAAGTAGAATTAGGTCTGAGGTCCGTGACTTTCAGAGAAATAATACACCTAGAAAAAAATGCTAATGGCATAAAACTATAGAAGTACAATACTTAGCACAATAAGTGCAGTAGGGCACAACTTCTATCTTCCAATGTTAGGATTAACACAAAGAAAGCATTTTACATACCTCACTGTCTTTCTTCATTATGCTATTATTTAGTGCATATCTACTCATCTGTCTCTGTTCTCTTTCCTTTGATTAACAACTAATTTCATATATCCTTTTTTATCTTATTCTGATTTGACTCCTAACTTATTTTCAGCATCTGTACCTACTCTTTAATAGAGACAGCACCTAGCATTTTGGCAGTATAACCAAATTATGTCATACTGTCAAATTGTTGTCTCACGTAATTTCCTCAAGTATAGAAAATGCCCACCTGAAACTTTGTTTTCATGTGTTCATCATGAGTAACAAAATTTCCCTATTTGTAGTTTTATCAACATAATTCCAGGGAGACAAAAAACTATCCTGACTTCTTTGTTGTAATTCATTTCAAATTTTCACTAAAACTTCAGTTAAATAAAGTTAAAGTATCAGTAAACTAGTGGATCAATCAAGTTTAGATTCCAGTTAAGGTTCAGACTGGTTTCCTATGCAGCTGTTATCTGACTCGGTATTCAGAGCTGAAAGGAATTTTATCTTTGAAAGAAAAGTTGCAATCATCAACCTGCTTGAATATAACTCTACAGAATGAAATGTTGGTATCTGATTTAGGATATCAAATTGGTCCAGATAGTGCTGTTTTAATTAGTACTATTAAATTTCAAAATCTTTCTTTAATGGATTTTTGAAGCTTACCAGGATTAGGTTCTATATGCATATAAACTATTTGTACTTATGTACAATTACCTCACGAAATAATTTTTAAAACTCTGTTTTCTTCATTTGATTATGAGTAAGCACAAAACTACTTAATTTTTAAAAGTGTAATTGAAGACTTTTTAGTTTTTACTGTATATTAGAATGTTGTCTGTTACTGTAAATAATAATCTTACCTCAAATGTAATGTATGATTTGATTACAGAATTTTCTCTTATATACCTGAAATGTTAATTCCATATAGAACTGAGAGAAAAAGAAAAAGGAAAATAAAAAGTACAAAAAAGAAATTACAATGTATACTCATTGCATCTATTGATTCTGTTTCTAAGGGTGATTCTGTTCTCAGACATATGGTGTAGTACATTTCATAGCTAGAGATGTTTATCATGTAAATAAAATTTTGGACTATTTTTTGGGCTTAAATTATTCTATACAACAGGCAGTCAGAGAATTCAGGAAGGTCCCATACTACATGAACGAGAGTGCTGCCATCTCAGAGAAAGAAGAGGATAAAAACAGTTAAGACTTCCCCTGACCTTGGCAAAGCATTCCAGCTGTCTGCTTTCTGAAAACTCTGGGTTCATTATCTGACATAAAAGGCATATGGAAAGTTTTACATTTTTCCTTGACTCGCACCTTGTTTCTATTGATGACATCAGGTTTTTATTAGCTAAATGCCTTGCACCAGCTTGCAGTCACCTCTCTTCTTGTCTACTGTGTACCAGACCCGGTCACTAGTGTAGTCATCTATCTTCACTCAAGTCACAAGTTAGTGTCCATGTACCATCAGGGTTAAATGTCACATGAAAGAGGAACTTCAGTCAACATAGTCCAATTTAATCCAGTCTTCTGTGTGCACCAACACCTTGGAAACCCATCACTTGCATTCATATGTAATTTCACTTATTAGTAGTCCTACCAACCACTATGAGCAAAGGACATTTCAATCTGGCTCATAATTATATATTATTCCTCTCAAATCCTCTGTGTTTCATTTGATATCTCATCAGAAATTTCCTTAGGAGATTTCTGAGGATAGGAGACCAAGGAGAGGAGAGACTTGGGAGACTGCTTGTTGTCTGTTGGACAGGAACACTGAGGGAGGGGTAGAAAGGTTGACAACCTTGAAATCATCTCCATGCCACAGAGCTCCAGACCTACTAGACATTAAATATCATCACTCTGCCCTGCTTAACGCAATCTCGCAAGTTGAACAACATACTTTATTAGAGCTGAGAGATTTTAAATTTGACGTCAGATGTAACTAGCACAACTGCACCATTTTCCCAATGCATTTGATTCATACCCAAATTAATACCTCTTGGGCAGGATCTGAGCCAAAAGCCTCAGCATGCCATTCAACTGGGTCTCGAGGGTTTCATACATGCTCAGATTATGCATGCCTTTAATCCTATTGCACATTAAACAGCATGAATAGGACAACATCTTGGTCAGCTGAAATCCTAAAACAATATTTAGATCAGACTAACCGGTACTAAGCACCTTGTACTTAGCTGCTCCCCCAAACACTGTGTTTTTCCTGACAAGTCTTTCCTTGCCTAGTGGGTCAGGGATCAAAAAGACTAAAACTTACAAATGATCCCCTGCTGGCTTCCAAATCCCAACCACAGAATCTGTGCTCAAAATGCTTTGGAAAAGTAGAAGTAGTCACTGAGGTGCAGCTCAATTGACATTTTCTCCCTATTATCTTTTATTATCTTTTATTCACCTCTCCTGTTTGGATTTACACACTACGGTTGCTCAAACTGCATTTGACTCAAAACTGAAACAGCATTTTGTCATAGTTGTACAGTCCTGTACGTGAGAGCTCTGCTCTTAGAAACTACAGTATAAATAAAATATCAATTAGAAGCTGCAAGAATTACTTATCTTTCCTGCTCACAGAGTGCTATCATGATTTTGGGAGGCAATTATGATTTTTTAGAACAATATAAGGTATTGCCATTACTGCTGGAAGAAAAGTACCTTAAAGGAATTTGATAGCTTAGTTGATCAGAGTGAAAGAAACAGGGTAGAAATTATTATCATGGAACACAGTGTGGTGTGTTTGAGTCTAGACAAAAAAAAATTCAGGGACTGGGGTCTTATCAACTGGAAGTCAATGAAATGGAGGAAAACTTGTGTGTATGTAAGGATCTAGCTAGCGTGATGAAGTTGTGAAAAAGAATGGCGAGTTCCCAGGATACATTAGACCAGGTTATTTTTTCACAGACCAGCATTACTAGTACCATCAGGGAAGACAGTCATAAGACTTCATTAGGAATATTATATGCAAGACTGGTTATCTGCATTCAGGAAATACAGATCGAAATGCAGGGAAGATTTATTAGGGACATGCAGTAACTATTTTATGCAGAGAGATTAGAAAGATCTAGCTTCTTAATCATTGTTAAAAGCTGGTTTAGCAGGAACATAATAACTGAAATGCAGTTGGGGTAAATACTCAAGAGGAAGCAGAGTTTTTAAGTAAATGAATTAAATCAACATAAGAGAAATTACAATAAATTTGTCACAAATACATTTAGTGTGCTAACTAGGTGATCTCTAACTGTCCAAGAAACTAACTTCTTGTTTCCAAATAAGGCAGCAGGGTAGAAACTTAAGTGTAAGACGGTGATGAGAAGGAAAGATTTTAAAATTCTCAAAGAGAAATTTGGGAAAAAAGAGATTAGGTTTATGATATGAATCATTAGATATCCAATGTGCCAAGGGGCTAAAATGATCCTGAGTGCTGTCTATTCACACTGCATAGAGACTGCATTAATCTTTTGCCTTGCACCTGCTTCCAGTCACCTCTGGAAGGAAGGAATATTTTCATATCTTGAAAAATGAAGGTTTGTTCAGGAAGGAAAATTCTCTTCCGTGAAATATTGGAAATTAGTCATAATTAGAGAAAAGACATAGTCGGGATATTCAGATGCTTCTACAGTTATTCTACTGCAGTATATGTTCAGTGCCATACTACTGTGGCTTTCTTATTTACATGTGGTAAAATGACCGCCTGGTTTGGCTTTAGAAGGAAAGATTTCCCTTACTTGAAATTTGATGCACTTTTGTACTATGGAGCATGGTACTTGCTTTCTAGACTCACTTGGAAGTTTTATTTAATTGCTTCCCTGATTATGCAGGGATTTAGCTATTGGAGGTGACCATAAGCTCTTCTGTGTATTTTCTGTGGAGTTCTGTACTTGTTTTACCGAAGATTTTAATTTTCTGTTGGTCCTGGGAAATGTGATAGGTGGAAGTAAGCAGAATAGATGTTATGTGGATAAATCTAAAATGAACATCTGTCACATAGTTAGCTGAAATTGTGACGAATGGGCTCAATGACCCAAGTGATGCCTCCCAATCCAATCTTTCTGAATCTCTCTGGTCCCGACTCCATGACTACATGCATTTAATCCTTCCCCTGTGTCACCAGTTCCACATTAATCTCACAGATCCAACACTTGCTGGAATCCCACATAATTCTCACAAATACAGTGAAGTATTTGACATTCCCCATCATCATCCTTCTCTGAAGTAAAGATGTGCCTTGCAACTCTCAGGAAATTAATCACTTTTCCACCAAAACAACATTACTCACAACAAATGCAATGTATTTTCATATCCCAAATACAAAATCTCCCAGGCTACTAATCTTCCATTCAGACTCATAAACTTTCCCTCACCCTTTACTTGAGTCATCACCCACCTAAACCAATTCCTTTCTAAAAGTGAGCAAAATATATCCCCCTATCATCAGAGAGACAGGCCTTCTGTGTCTGGTCCAAGTAGTCCTTCTAAATATATCACCCCAACATAGTTCTTACTTCATGATCTTTTTCCATGTGAAACATTTTGCATTTCTTTTAACATATTGCCAGTACTTCTTCGGGATACGTCTTTCTCATCTCAGTGCTGGGAAATCAATCCCTTTACAATCACACGAGGAAAGTTCATTCAAAATAGAGAAATACTGAATATTGAATGATAAATGCTGAAATAATACTTGGTTTCAGCTGCACGATGAAAAGTAGTGAACCCAATCTGAAACTCTAAAAAATATTTTTCCAAACTGTATTGCCATTGTTATTGGCAGACAGTGGGAAAATGCTGTTACCAACTTTTAAGTGAGCTCTTAGTTACCTGAACTGACTTACACTGAGAATTTGTACTCAAGGAGCACTTCCTAGTTATGTGTCTAAGAAAAGGTGAATGTTTATCACAACTCTTCCTGTAAGCAATAGCTTGTTTAAGATGGACCGACAGTACGCTTTCAGTTAGAGGGAATGTTTTTAATGAACATCGGGAAGAAAACTGCGCTTAAATCCCACCTTTGCCATTCCCTATGTTACCTAGGCAACACATATTCTCTTTATATCTGTTACCTCCTGTGAATGTTTGCTGTAACAACACTTAACTAATTCACAAGGATGTTGTGATGTGAGCACTAATTAATTCACACCTTCATATCATATTTCGATAAAAGATGCTGTGTATTAACACCACTATTTTTAACAATATTTGTTTATATTATGTTAGAACCTCTCAAGCAGCAACCTCTGATTTTGGATTTTCCTTCAGATTTCTGAAACTGACTTATATGAACAGTAAGGTAGAAAATACTTATGCAGAAGGGCCAAGAATAAGGGTGGCTACTTTTTAAAAACAGAGGTTTTAAAAGAAATGCGTAAAATTCAGCAAAGCTAGGGAATAGATAGGGGTTTCTGTCAGGTTAGGATGATAAATGAAAGGGCTCTAGTGGCCCTTGTGTTTGTTTAGACCTCTTGTTCCTGCTACAACTCTGCACAAAACTAGCATTGAAGTGCCTACTGTTAAAACATAACATAACCTGACAATGATCAGCCCAGAGGGCTTTTCCAAGAGAAGGCCATATTGTTCTGCTTGGGGAAGTGCTTGAGCACGAGACGTCCTGAGACATGAAGGAAAGCACTGAGTGCGGAAGACTTTCCAGTACATTAGTAGTATATGAAAGGAGCTGACCATTCGTACATTAATATTGCCTTGTCCTGGAGACTGACATATGGGAAAGCACTGCATAAGATTCTCTACAGACAGCTTGTTTTCTCCTTGTTTCATAACAACAGGCACAAAGTGCAAAAGATACCAGATTTAACATTACAGGGCCCGAACGCATTTTGTGTATGGTTAAGATACTTAACTTTTATATTGTGCAGATGACTGAACAATTACACATCCCATTATTTTTTTACTATGCACTATTTGTAAAGCTACTACAGAATGTTTACCTTGGGAACAGCTTTAATATTAAGCATTTTATATACCAACCAGGCTATTTGTAGTTAAGCAGTTTTCTGCTAATGGCTCTAAAGTACTGTGTTTTCTACTCCAGAGGATTTTTAAATGTCATGAAAGAGACTGGGCTTTACGACATATTTAAGAAATTTATTCACTTCTTACATTTCAAATAAAGTAAAACAGTCTGATACCGAGATGGGAGCAAAATAAGAATGAAAGAAAGTTATCATTAAAATTAATTCAAAAAGTATAATAAGAACCAATATTTTCAAAATATATACACAGAAATTTAAGCAATGTTGCTCTGAAATTTTTATTTATTTGTTTCTTTCTTTCCTTTTTTTGTTTATTTCTGTGTAGAATATTGACATATCAAGATGTTTCTACTTTTGCAGCATAAAGAAACAGTAAGCATTGTATTACTTGATACTCTGTGGAAATGCATCACGTGCAAACCTCTCCATTTAGTACAGGTGGTTTTCACGTATGCCTGAATTTCACCAAAGTTCGGACATCCCAGGGAAGATTATGCTGCAACCAGCAGGTTTTTCAAGTCTTGGTCCTTTGGCTGATGCACTGGCTCTAGTACTCCCCCACACTAAACAAGAGTGCCTTCTGCCTTTGAGATGAAGAAACCTACAGCAAGCTGCCTCTGACTTGTAATAGCTCAGGGTATTGGTTTATGGCTGAGGAACAAATGATTTTATGGATGAGGAACAAAAACTGAGCTGCAACGAGAGCCAGGTACCCATGTCCTGCCCAGCAGTAACAAATACATCTTAAAACTGACTGACCCTCACACTCCTCAGGCTTTATTACACAGGATAAGACTTGACTGATAAGCACATTGCAAAATGATGTGGGAAAAAAGAAAAGCTAGTCTTCAGAAGAATGCTGGAGGATGTTTTAGGGGTTTCCTCTCCTATTTTTTTGAATATTAAGAAGATTGAGTTAAAGTTAAAACACCATCAGTTTTATTTTAGCATTAATTTTCAATTGATTCACAGTAATGCCAAAATAAGTGTCACAGTTGGTGAATGTCATGCTAGTGGAAACTGAACATTTTTCCAGATTCATACACAATGATTGAATGTGATCAGTTCTCAAGAAATATTTTGGTAAGCATTATCTTACATTTCTCTGGGAAATCAAACTAGGAGAAAAAAATAACCCCTATCTGTAGAACTATGAAGACATCTTCTCTTATGCTGACAGCCTCAAAAACAATTTAAATTTTAAAGGAATCTTCACAAACAATGAAATTTTCTCACGTGTAATGAATATTCCCTCTGTTATTCACTAGATCAATCCATGCAGTCAGACATACAGTGAAATTTGCAATAGAAAGAAATCAGCAAATCAACCTTTATGCATTTAATAGACTGCTATTTCCTCTTTTTTTGTTTTCTAGAAAGCAATCAAGGGGCTTCTCTGAAAGTAGCAGGGGTTGACACACAAGTAGAGTTTGCCAACACTTCCCCATGCAGGTGCTTCACTCTGTTTGTGGACACCACACTACATGAGTGATTCCTTGTGTTTACAACTATCCTACAACAGCACAAACTCAAGGAAAGTATCTGTGCCACAGCTGGTTTTCCCCAATGTCTTAGAAATGATTTAATGTTCCCATTGAAGCAGATAATGAGGAACTCTGTGGGAAAAGAGGCTTTCTTTTTTTTCTCTGCATTTACATGCAGATTGTTTGAGACACCAAGAACATGATTATTAATGTGCATGTAAATATTCTTGATTCACAAAACATATTTCAGACATCAGCCCTAACTCAGATGTTGAAATTATGACCAGTTATCAGCAGGTGGTGACGAAGCGATTGTGTGCTACTTATAGTTCTAAAAGTAATTTTATTAATTGTAGCTTGATACAAGTTAGAAGGTGTTTAGCAAATGTCTCAGTGCTGGAAATTATAATTGACGAATATACCTAATTTCTAGTTCTTGAGGTCTAGATTTTAAGAGTTGATGCAACAGGGAGCCTAGGTGCAAGCCTCACCTAGGAGTCCCCTTGCTCTTTGTGGTACATTTTCTCTTGCTCTCTAGAAAGTCTAGGGAGTTTCTTTTTCTTCTGCTTCACAAAAACCACATTAAGAGTGTACAGAAGGAAAAGTCTTACTGGGTCAAAGCCCTGGCCACTGGCCCTTTGGAAATGCTGCATACAAACCTAAGATGTTTGCCTCAGTTCTTAGTGTTAAGGCTCAGTCAATTCTTTACTTTCCCCTGTTTCAACTGAATGTCAGGATCCAACAGGCAATGGGAAGGATAGGCCAAAAGTGTTTTCTTGATAATTACATTTTAGATAAGTGATTAAATACATATTGTAACATGACTAAAAATGTAGATTATTGCTTGTAAGGATCTTAAACCACGGGATGTTGAGTTCCCGCGCCAGTGGATGTTTAATCATGTCGAGCATAGTGGAACAGAGGCAACAGGAGGATATGACAAATATGCAGACTCCCTGGAATATGCTATTTGGTGTTGATGAGGCACTTCACAGAGGCATAGGAAATGTGAACTGAAGCCTGCTGAAGCAAAGTAGGAATTTGAGCTCTGGCCTCCCACATAGTGGATCTCTATTTTAACAACCATGGTACTGTAAAGAATGGGAATGCTTCTCTCTGGGGTCCCTTGTGAGACAGAGCTCAGCCAGGCACAGAAGCACAGGAAAAGATGACTGAATATTCCAGATGGTCGTAATATTCTGAATCGGATGAAAAGGGTGGTTTGAACCTCAGGCATGCTGGGCTCTATTTTGCTTCTTTTAAAGATATTTTACCTTAAAGTTTCTAGGATTTGGCTCCAGGACACTAGAATTTCAACGGCTTCCTTTTCAATGCTCTGCAAGTTCAATGGGAATTCTAGAAGCAGTCTTTTTTTTTATTATTTGCTTTGCAAAAGTAGAGTTATTCCTGAAGTTAGTTTCTTTCTACATCTTTTGATTCTTGAACCAATCCTGTTAACTTCCTGACCACAAGTGGGCTTTTCTCTTTATGTATGTTCTCCTTTGACAATTTTCTATTTTATCTGCATAAAAGTGAGACAGAAAAAGCAATGTTCAAGCACCTGTCTACAAAAGTCATTATTCTTATGTTTCCTAGAGAATAATCCACTAGCTTTAGTCACAGAATTCAAATTCGATCTGACTCTAACTCGTCCTTGCAGACCCATTAAGACTGAAAGAGTAATCTAGAGGAGATTCTAGTACATCATGAGCATCATTTAAAAGCAGATAAGCATACACTTCACAAAGTTATGGTGGACTGTAGACACAGAGCCATGCTGAAAGGAAGACAACTGAATCTTTATTGCTGAGGGCAGAATTAGAGTGAAGACCAGTTAAATAGATGTGCCAGAAAACTTAGTCTGGCCTGCATTTGTAACTGGGTGAATGAAATCTCATCCAGTTGTCAGAAAGTGTTGTGTATTTTTGTAAACTGAATAATTTTGAGAACAGAATAGCTCAGAGGCAAGAAACATTACATCTTGGTGTTCTGATGTGTTGTGGAGGAGTCATGAGTAGTAAAAGGCAGAATGTGAGAACGTGTGAAGTTTTGTTTTCCTATGATACAGTAATGCTCAATGAGTAACATTCAAATATGAGAAGGTGGTCATTTGTACGCTGAAGGATTTAAACTTACTGTAGCCAGGATTTTTATCAGGAAATAGAAAGGAAGCAGGATTGTAAAATAAGTATTGTGGTATTAAACCTCTTACTGTAAAGTTCAAGTCGTAACAGGAATAGAATACTTACAGCGGGATACTACTGGCGCATGACTTGTATTCTCCAGGAAAGGACTAGGGTCTGGAAATCATGTGGGTTCTAAACTATTAGAATGAAAACGTTGTTTCAACATGAGTTGCCCTAAGAAAATGCGAAATAGGAGTTTTACCTTCCACTTCTGACCCCAATGTTTTCTTCGTCTTTATTGAACATATTTAACAACAATGCAGAGAATCAGATTGTTGAGCAAAGCTATTCAGTGGTCAAATGTATGTTGTCAGAGAGTTCATGAAAAAGTCATTAACTCTCTTCCCCTCCTCTTTCACTGTCAGGCAGAATCATGTCATAAATATAGCCACTTGTCTAGCAGGATATCAATCTATCCAGGTATCACCCACTTCCTGTCTCTGGCCATATGTTTCTGTTATTTATGTCAAGAAAATAGCATTTACACAACCGCTGCTAGTTGTTTACAGAAGTTTAACTCCTGTGATATAGTCCCGCTTGTGTTGCATGCTTTTAGCCCATAGATAATACATGAGATTGTACATTTTAAAATATGCTACCACATGCATGATAGAATAAACACAGACCTGAACTGACAGCACCATCTGCCAAACAGAGTTGATGTCAGGGGAATGGTCTCTGCACAATGTTCTGCTGCTCCCCCATGAGATAAGGCTATTTTTTCTCATGGTATAACTACATTAAATTAGACTTGTTCATTTAGTACTCAAATTGTTAAAAATCTCAGAAGCAGAAGGGGCTGGGCTCTCCTAAGAAGCACTGCAGAGGAATAGTGGAAATTGAACAATTCTCACATATGTTTTTCTTGTTCTTTCCACTAGTCACATTCTTGTTTACATACCCCAGAAATAAACCTGCGAGCAAAGTATACACGACACCTAGACACTCAGTGCTCTGAAGTCATGGAAAATTCATAACATTAATCTTTAAATGGCCAATCTGAAAATTATATAGGGCAATCTGCCTTCAGAAGAGGCCTAGCTGTTTGCAGTGACACATTAGTGATAGCTGTATTTTTCCCTCTGTTAGAAATCCACATTATTCACAGTCCCTAATGAAACAGAAAGATAAAGGTGATATTCAATTTTTTTTCCTTTCAGTATTTTAAAATTCATAAACATTGGCCTGTTCATTTGGTCTCATATATTCTTTCTCAAGAGCTGGGGTTTTATTACCAGATTGTCTCCTGGAGATAACCGCTAGGGTTACGAGGGAAAAAACATCGTTTGCATGTCCTACGACAGGAGCAAACTCAAAGCTGCAAGGCCCCTGAATATACATCAATCATCATTTACAAGGAAATGAAGCAGAGTCTTTACCAAATGTCTCGAGGAGCATATTTCTGCCTTCCAAGCACAAAACCCTGCAGTGTTCATGGGCACAAGCGGCCAATGTTGTTACCCGATCAGGCTGGCTAGAAGATAGAAGGGCATTTCCTGGAGCTTATTCACAATGACAGTTGTCCACATCCCACACTGTGATAATCTTTATAACTTGGGTAGTTAGAATACCTCGTAGCTGGATCTGTCATAGGCCTGGATTTCCCTGTGCATCCTCCTTATGCCACCTGTGTGTGGGCCCGTGCAGTCAAGATGCACAGAAGTCCCAGAGAAACTGGTGCTGTCAATCTCCCAATGAGTAAATACTTCCATGCACGTGCAAAATGCCCGACGCGTTCTGGCTGCATCCAGCTCATTTTGCATGCACAGGTCCTGGGTGTCAGGCATGTCTGGCACACTTCAGGAATGCCTGGGCAAAAAATATGAAAGTCATCCTGGAAGCTGGAGGCTTGGGTTATTCGCAGACGATCTTATAGATCCATTTTCAAATCCCGGGTTTGCCTGATAGGAGCTACCTCTCTCACACTGGGACTGCTGGATTCCTTGTAGTTACTGGATTGTTGGCTTTATTTCTGACAAGGTGTCCTATCCTGTACCTGAAAAAACACTTCTTAATGAAAATGTTTCCAGAAATGTTCCAGAGTAAAGTTTTAGTTTGGATGAATCAACTTTTCCTCTCAATAAAGATTTATTGAAGAACACCTGAACATCCCTACTTGCTGGTATCCAGATTTCCATTTTGCACTGTGAAATCACATTGATTCTGCTATTTTCAAGGCTTTCTCTGACTGCAGATGGCTGTGGAACAAGGTTTGTTCATTGTACATTATTATTTCATGTAACATAAATGGATTTGAATGTAGTATTTTGCTTGATGTTAAACATTCCTTGCTATTTATTGCAAATACATTATTGCATCAATACTAAATGAGTTTGTAAGGAGATAGCGAATGACATAAGCAGTTTTATTGTGACTCATTCCTATAATTTTGCTGTACTTTTGTAAAACAGGGTATCTTTGAAACATTCTCCTCTAAGAATATCCCCAAGAAATCAAGGTTTTCTTGTGTTCTTACAGTCATAATTTATTTGGAAAGGAAAAAAAAAGGTTAAATCAGCATGTTCTCACATTAAAAAGTTGTAGAACAGATACATACATTCCATTTATAAATATATTACTTCTGTGGAACATTTTGAACCTTACTATATTTGAAATTTTATACCTGAAAGATTAATTTTGCCATGATTTGATACTACATTACTTTTGGTATGATCTGCATCGTTTCATAATACGTGTATAGAGGCTACTGTGGACTAGACTAAAATAGAATATAGATTAAATTGTGACTTGCCACTGTGACAAATCAGTCTTATCACATGAAAATATTTGGTGTGTGAATTTTTAAATTGCGTAGTTTGCTGACCTATTAAACAGCATCATTAAAGAACTGTTGAAGTAGGCATTCACTTTGGAAACACTTATTAAACCATTAGGTTTTTAGATTAACTGTAATACTTTCCTTAATATTAAGCCATATTGTTGAAGAATATTTCTGGTTTTGTTTGCTTGAAAGTATTTATATTATAAAACATTATTAACAAGCTGGACAAGGTGTATTTCTTATCTATCTAAATTTTGACCAGTGTAGAATTTTTTCCTATCAACAGAAGTTTTTAAATCCCTAATTTTCCTACTAGTGGTGTCCTTTGTTTTACTTTGTATTAATAAATTCAAATTAGCAAGACTTATATTTATATTTGCTGTTTATCTGTGAGACCCGTAATTTGATAATATCCAGATTTCAGTATTTTCTTGCTTTTGCAGTAGCAATTATTTTTCTGTTTGTTTGTTTTTATTTTCCCTCTGATCTCTACATCATAGCAAGGATTGCACAGGTCTGAAATAAAAACCAAAGTTATTTGGAACTGACACAATACAGGAAAACAGAAAATGCGAACAGAAAGGTTTCAAATCCTGTCACATCTCTTGACTTGGACTTTTGGGGACAATATTACTTCTGTACAGGTACATACTCACTAAATTTACAAATAGATATGGTACACATGCATTAAATTTACATAAACATATAAGTATGCATTTCTGTGTGTGTACATTTGCAAACCCATTAAATGATACACCATGACATGAACATGTTGACTCTGGAGCCTTGCTGTTTGGTTTTAAACTTCAGAGATGATTATGGTTAAAATAGATATTTTTATATGTGTCTTCATCTGTAAATTAGAGGATACTTTCTGACCAGTTCAAGCTGTGCATTTGAGTGAAAGCCAGTTGTGTATAGACTGAATTTAGTGGTTATCAACATGTTCCAGAGATTTCAGTTTTTTTACTCTCTTAGCATGTAGTCACAGAAATTGTAGAATTTTAGAAAAATACAGGTTGGAGGGAATCTCTCTTCCACCCTCCTACTCGAAATAGGGTCAGTTTCAGATTTGTGTAAGATTGCTCAGGGTCTTGCCTGAGCCCTGGATGAGAAGGATGTGAGTTCCACATCACCTCTCAGCAGTTTCTTCCAGTAGTAAACTACTGCCACTGTAAGCCCTTTTTTCCTTGTATCGAACTGGAATTTCATATGCTGAACACTTTATCTGTTGTCTCTTGCCCTTTTGTTGTGCATCTCAGAGAAGAGTCTGTCTCTGTCTTCCCCACAAGTTTTGTACTTTCTACTTCATACTTCAGCAAGTGGAAGACTTCAGTTAGATCTCCACTTATTAACATTCTCTTTGCTAGTCTAAACAAATGCAGTGCCTTACATTTCTCCCTGGACATCAGGTGCTCCAGCCCAAGACAACTGAATGAAGAGTTTGAAGAAATTTACACTCGTGCATACACACACACATGCTCCTACTTATTCATCCTTGTCTTGGTTTTGGGCTGAGATAGAATTAATTTTCTTCTTAGTAGTTTGTACAGCACTGTGCTTTGGATTTGGGATGACAATAATATTGCTAACATACTGATGTTTTAGTGCTTGCTGAGCAGCGCCTACACTAAGTCAAGGACTTTTCAGTTTCTCATGCTGCCCTGCCAGCGAGAAGACTAGGGGTGCTCAAGCAGCTAGGAGGGAGTGTAACCAGGACAGCTGACACAAATGGCTGAAGGGACCTTTCATACCATATGTCATTGTGCTGAACAATAAAATTGGGAGGGAGTTGGCTGGGGGGTGGCAGCTTCTGCTCAGGGGCTAGTTGGACATTGGTCAGCAGGTGGTGAGCAACTGCATTGTGCATTACTTGTTTTGTGTATTCTATTATTATTATTATTATTATTATTACTATTATTATTATTTTTCCTTCCTTTTCTGTCCTATTAAACTGTCTTTACCTCAACCCACTAGTTTTACCTTTTTTCTGATTCTATTCCCTATCCTATGGGAAGGGGATGAACAAACAACTGTGTGGTGTTTAGCTGCCTGTGGAGTTAAAGCACAGCAATCCTGTATTTTCTTAACGTTTATCCAGGTTTAGAAAGACAAACAAAGAATAGTGAAGTTGCTGAGGTTACTTTTGCTGTACTATGCTGCATGTTTTCCAGACCTGAAGAATGTGGAAATCACAGAGAAAATCAAGAAAAGAGAGAGAGTGAGAGGCAGAGAAAAGGAGGCTTTGGCTTGCTTATTTTGTAGGGCCCAAATCTAAAAGAGGGGGAGGGGGAAGAAATCAAGGAGGAGAGAAATAAATAAATCTGCCTGATTTTGGATTTCCCATTTAAAAAAAAAAAAAATTAGGTTGGATTTAAAATAACATTTAATTCTGGTGACCTGGGCTTTCTAGGGATATTTTGACTTTGTATAGCTTGCACACATATATACACAGATGTTTCTGTGCCGTATCTCTTCTCAGGAAATGGGTTTCCTGTGTTGGCTGGCTTCTGTTTATACTTAAGACTACCTCATTACACAGGAAGAATAAGGGCATAAACTGAATTGTTCAAGAAGCAGTCGTAATTACTGTATGGTTATCAAAGGGTAAGCCACATAGGACAGCTGCTGTTGCTCAGGAATGGTCCAGCTTACTCCCAAATCCCAACTGAGTTTGGCCATACAGAAATGACAAAGAGGAAAGTCATCATAGCGTAGCACAGATGGTTAGTGAAATGGAACAATACTTTTATTTCTAAGGGTATATGAGTCTTTCAACTTTTGTAGATTTTTTTTTCCGTGGGAATATTTGGGTTTTCTCCAGATATTGTAGCAAAACAGCACAGAAACCTAAACATAGAAAAATAGCCTTATACTTACTTTATTTAGAGACTTAGTACTAAAAGCAGACCTGTAAGTGAACTATTTTAACTTCAGCAATTGTCTATGAAAATGTTGATTACTGTGGGAACCCTGCAGAGAGATCAGTGGGTACGATCTGATCTTGAAGTGCTCGACCATTTTGTTGGCTCAGTATACTTAGATAAAACTTTAACCATCACTTATGAATCCATTATTCAACTTCATTATCTATCTGCATTCTTTCAGGGGACAGAACTGTGCACGTAAGCAGTTCTGAATAGTCTTGTTTATTATTTTAAATTAAATATGTTTTAATAATGTAACAATATATTGCACTAAATTGCAGCTGCAGAGAAAATACAGGATCATGAGCTCAAGTCAGAAATATCTCCTGGTTTGTCCATTTCTCATGTGTTAAGAAATACTAGGGCAGTGGGGATATTGTGCTTTTGTAATTTCATTTTATTTACAGTATTAATTTTGTCCAAGAATTTCAGAAGTAGAAGCCAAAGATGAACTCTATAAACTCTGCTTCAACCTCAAAGTAAGCACAGTGATGTCCTGAACCACACATTTGAAGTAAAAACTGTCTGTACATATTGTTGGGATATTACTGTACAAACCTAGCAACAGTAATGTTAACAGCCATTTTATTCATCTTTAGAGCATATAAAAAGATGACAGTCACAAGCCTGTGAAATGTGTATATGTGTTCTATGGAGAAATACCAGATTCCTGGGACTCAGAGAGCAAAACAAAATTTCCCGTCTACATTTTCCTTTAACTCAACACTCGGTGTTTAAGCAGTGTAACATTAAGATAATTGTAAATGAAACTCAGTGTTTAATTTACTTTCTAAGCACCACATTCAACAGCTACATGAACACTACTGAAAGTAGCATAAAACCCTTTATTTTGTCTAGGAACTTGATCAGTAATACCTAGAGGGCTCTCAATGAATATTGACTAAAATAAAACAGAACTTGGTGTTACCTTTCTTGTTTGACTACCAATCCCAAAAGTTTTTCAAAACATCTTGTCAACAAAAAAGAAAAATCAAGAATGACCCCCGGAATTGTTTCTTTTCCTGTGGTAAACAGGTATTTTCCACTTTTCAGCTTTTATTGCCTAGTCCATTTGCTATATGCTGTTACTGACTTTTACACATTCATGGATCAGGGTGATTTCTGACACTTCCTCATTAGGAGGTTTTGCTGAGGTAACACTGAGTTTCCAGATTCTCCTCAAATTCCAGGAATCTCACTAATAGTTTCTGCCAATCTCAATCTAGCTGTTAACTCTGAACTAGTATCCCACTGGCCTCTTACTGCTTCTCTGGAAGTTCCAGTTGTTCAGCACCCTCCTTCCCTTCTCAGCCTTAGGGAGCACCACACATTTCACAGCAGGACCACACCGAAATGGGTGAGAAAGCAGAGTAGGCAGCAAGGAAAGGCTGAGATTTAACAGCACTGAATATGTATACTTGGGCCTTATTTACTTAGCTCCATTTGCCGTTTTCTGAATACTCAATTATTAATTTCCTTGTGGACTTTCCTTTTACAATTTTGGTCCCTCGATGTCAGGGTCAATAATTACAGTGAAAGCTGTTCACAGCCTCAGCCTCTTCATGATGCAACATGACTTGAAGAGATAACCTCAGAAACTCTAACACTGGAAAGTTGCAGAGTTGTTCAGATGTGTGTTTCTTACTTAAAGTATATTTTAAAAGAGATCACATAAAGTATATTTTAGTGATAGACTACTGAGTCTTTCAAATTTCAGCTTCAAATATTTCTAGATTAAAGATCATCTAAAAAAAATGAGCTTCTAATCCTACCTCCCTTTAAAAGTTTTTGTCAGCTGCAAAGATGGAAGTAAAAAAGACTCAGCTGGGGAGATCTGTTGGGTTTCACTAAGCACACATGAGAAAACATTGCCAAAAGTGGATAAGACATCACTCTCTCGGTGGATGAAAAGTATCCTCACACATTACTTGTCTACAACACCATATTTGACCAGCATCTCATCTATTTGACCAGAGAATTTGTCCCTTGTCCTCTAAGCTTTTCCTTGTCCATCCGCACATTCAGGAGAGCAAGCAAAGGCGGCAGGAGGCAAGCTCGGATGAACAAGGGTCTCTTGAAAAAAGAGGAAAAGAAAGCATACAAAGACAGAAGCAGGATGGGGTCACCCAGCAGAAGTATAGAAAGGAGTCCAAGCATGCAGGGATGGGGTTAGAAAAGTCAAAGTTTGTCTGGAATTTAATTTGCAGAGAATGTGAAAGACAAGAAGAATGGCTTCCACAGGTCCATCAGTAGCAAAAGGAAGACTGAGAAAAACACAACCCTGGTGCTGGACGGGGCAGGGGATCTCATGACAAGGAGTGTGGGAAAGGCTGAGGCACTCCTTGACTTCTTTGCCTCATTTATCTCTGTTAAGACTTGTCTTCAGGAATCTCAGGTCCCTGAGATCAGTGGGAAAGTCTGGAGCAATGTGGGTTTGCACCTTAGTAAAGGAAGATGTAGTCACAGAAAATTTAAAACAGTGGACATACAGAAGTCCATGCGACCTGAAAGGATGTATGCATGAGTGTTGAGGAGCTGGCCAATGCCGTTGTAAATGCCTCTCAGTTATCTTTAGAAGGTCATGGCAATCAGAGGAGGACAGGAAGAAAGTGAATGTGAAGAAATGCAAGAAGAACCAGGAAACTACAGGCCTGGGAAGGTGATGGAACAAATCCTTCTGGGAACAATTTTTAAAGACATTAAGGACAAAAAGATGATTTGTAGTAGTCAGCGTAAACTGTCAAAGGGGAAATTGTGCCTAACCAACCTGATAGCCTTCTACAATTGAGTTATTTGCTCAGTGGAGGAGGAGTGATCATTGGATGGTTTTATCTTGGCTTTAGCAAGGCTTTCAACACTCCCATAACATCGTTGTTGACAAACTGATGAAATAGGGACTAGATAAGTGGATGATAAGGTACATTGAAAAGGCCAGTCGTTAGTGTTGTACCAAAGGGATCAATACTGTGGCCAGTACTATTTAACATCTTCATTAAAGACCTAGATGATGGGACAGAGTGCAAGTTCGTAGATGATAAAAAGTCAGAAGTAAAGGATGATACACCAGATGGTTGCACTACCTTTCAGAAGGGCCTTGATAGGCTGGAGAACTGGGATAATGGGAATCTCCTGAAGTTTAGAAAAGGGAAATGCAAAGTTCTTTCCCTGAAGAAAGAAACTCTAAACACCCACATGTACAGGTTGGGAACTGACTGTCTGGAAAGCAGCTTTGCAGAAAAGACCCTGGGGGTCTAGTGGACACCTAGTGGAACCTGAGCTGGCAATGAGTCCTTGTATCAAAGGTGGCTAATAGCACCTGGGCTTCACTAGGAAGGGCATTGCCAACAAATCGAGGGAGATAATCCCACCCTGCTACTCAAAACTGGGAAGAGCTCAGCTGTTTCCAGGATCTTAGTTGAAACAATGGCCTTGTTGGGGTTTGCACTGGTCATCTGACTGTGTGAAACAGTTTTTCTTGAAACCATGTCTATGACCAAAAATGACATCACTGTTCTCTAAAATAGCTTTTTGTATTATAATTTGGTAAGGCAAAACATGTAGGAAGAAGTTAATCTCAACCATCTTCAGTGCCTAAAGGTTCAGAATGAGGTTCCTACTCTAATCAGCTGAGAGGGACAGGGATGTCAGAAATTTAGTAGTCTGTCTCAGAATGGAATAAATAACTTTCTATTTGAAACTTTCTCTTCATGCTTGAAAAGAGAGTCCAGAGAAATGGTTAAGACTATACACACTGCTTTGGTGAAATTAATTCCAGACTCAGTGTTTACACTAGTTCAACCTGATTTATTTTGGGGTATTTGTGTTTGTTTTTTTTTTTAATTATAATGAAGCAAATTTCAGTAATGTCCAAGAAAGCAACATCTGCCCAGAGCATTTATCTAGTTATTGATCCATCCAAGTTATTGATTTATGGTTTGAATACTATAAATAGAAGAAGTAAATTAATCATAGAAAATAAATTCTGTTCATGTTCTTGAATTCATCCTTATTAAGGTCTTTCTCAAGTAATGCCTATTTAAAACAGCCCTCACCTCCCATTCTTATTTAAGGTTTCCTTCTTAAGAAATAGATGGGCATAAAAATGAGCTTAATTTTGCTTTCGAAAAACAACATTATACAACTGTCTGCAATGCTCATAATACACACTGAATACAAAGGATTTTTAGTATATTTTTCAGTATTGTGTTTCATTAAATCTTGATTGAAAAAAACATATGAACCAATCCAGGGAAGAGTACTTTTGAAAAAGTAGATCACAAAAAAAGATAAATGACAGAAACTTGTGTATCTTTCTGGGGAAGGTTTTGAGAAGGATGCAGTAGTAGTTTGTGTAAACCTAATCTTGTTTAACATCTTTAATAACGATCTGGAAGAGGCAGGAGGTAAAACATTTGTGAAATACATTGACACAACAGAATCCAGAGGGCTGCAAAAAGCCAGGCAGGGATGCTAAGAGAAGTTTAAAAGATGGTTAGAGAATATGAAGCCAAAATGTTATCCATACAGTATTATCGAAACGTGTGGTGTGGGAGCAAGGTTCTCTTTAGCAGAAATGAAGCAACCGATCATGCATCTAAAGAAGTCGGTGAAGGACTAATCCACAGTACACTCAACAACATAACATGGCAACATTGAAAAAGTACTTGATAGTTGTTGAACAGTGATGTAAGACTACATTTGAGTTTAGTCTATCTATGAAAGCATGTGGTCCATTCTTGGCTCTTGCTAAGTTCTTGGCCACAAGGATATTTTGTGACAGTACGTTTCACAGGCAATCTGTGAACACAATGGAGAACTTTGTTTTAAGATAGGTGCTTTATAGTTTCATGAAATATTTATTTTTTACTTTGAGAAAAGGTAAATAGGTGTTCTGATCATCCTTCAAATTATCTCTTTTTGACTGAGATGTTATTCAATACTTGGTGGCCCACTTATTTTTTGGAAAAAAAAGCGATGGTACAAAATAGCTATACTTTCAGTGAAACCCTTTCCTTTTACAAAGGAAATGAACAGTCTTTCTTTTCCCAGAGTGTGGAAGAGCTCAAGGAAAAAAAGAGGTGAAGAGACAAATTTGGCAAAAAAACTAGTAGTGACACCAGAAAAAAAAATCATTCCATTAATACATCCAAGCAAGTCACTGAAGAACTCATCTACGATCCCAATATCTATGGTGTCAGACAACCTGGCAGGAAAGCGAAACAAGCATACAACCTCTCTTTCTTTCAATCTTCTGCTATGATTGCCATTGAAAATACATCATTTCTGGATTATATATTAAGTGTAGGATATTGGCAATGAAAGGATGGGAGTGACGAGAACATAAGATAAATTATCAAAGGAGCCTACAAGTTGACCTATTACAAAAAAATGAGAGAAAGCTGTTCAAGTGATGATTAAGCAACAGCAAAAGAGGAAGTTACTCGTAACAGTATTGCTACATGACAAAACTCGTGACATTTTCTTAAGTCTAAGAAGAAATCTTCATGCTGCCATTTTTTTCCTGTCCTAACAGATTCAAAGTACCAGAAAGACAAGGAAAATATTGCACTGTGACTTATTTCATTCTTGATATCTAAAGACTGAAACGATGGAAGTAGCCAACACGTGTGGGACTTGTCTGGGAAAAGGAACTAGGAAGAGAAGACTTAAATGTAGGACAGTGGCCTTTCTTCCTCTCCTTCGTGCAGCTTACCTCATCCTAACAGCCACAAACCTTTCTTTTCTCCCTCTTTTCTCTGTCACACTACAAACACTGTTTCCTGCCAGCTTTCAGAGCAGATCCTACTTGCCCTCCTGTGTCTGGCAGGTCTCTGGAAAAAAAAAATAAGGAAGTGACAAATGATGGGCCAAGACCTGGGACAAGTAGCTTGGACGCCTTATTTTATACTAGTACAGAAGTTGTGATGAGAACATAATAAATATGAATGCAAGCTGGATGTGAGTTTTTACTAATAAATACTATTGACCCCTTATGGTTCATTTGCTCTTCAGAGTCCCTTCCAGTAAGCAAACACTCAGCCTGACCTTTGCCGCTTTCTTAGGGCTTTCTGAAGGACTGCATACTCTGCAGTAGCCTCCTTTACTAACAGAAAACATTACTTTACCTAGTGTTTTTCCATGTCTGTGTTAATTTAAAGAGCAAACTTAGCCACTACTGCGACCAAAGATGAAAGGTGATGAATAGCCACCAGGACTTGAGTTTCATGAGGCGACTTTACACCCGCTGCCAGGATTTGCCTGCCTTTCTCCATCGTGTATATCTACGTAATCATTTAAGGGACAACATGCTTCTGTTATGAAATGGGACATATTGCAACAGGAAAAGCGCACACACTACTACTTGCTTCAAAATCCTCTATCACAGAGAATTTATTATATTTTTGCTAATATTACACAAAGACTGTCAGAACCCATTCTTTCCTAGAAAATTTATGCTAGCTTATACATCTGACTTAAAAAGATGTGAGTTAGGAGAGAAACACATTCCTAAAAAGCAAATTCTCTATAGCTAAGTGGGCTAGAGCCGGTGGAGAAGATAACTACCTTCTGAATTAGGCTTATTCTCCAGATCATCCTCTGGAGTCTCAATCTTCACAGAACTTGGAGGCTTACCTTGCTCCATCCCTTCTCTCTGTCCCAAGGGCTGAGATCAGCCTCTGTAGAGCCTGTGCCTCTGAAACAACCCTTTCAAATTTCTATTAGCATTCTTTCCTGACTTTTGAAAGTGGTAATGATTCACAAATTGCATGAGGGACACTAAAATATGCTCAGCATTAGGGAAAAATGTAGATGCTTAAAACTGCATATAGGCACTCAGGCTTTTCTTAGCAAAAAATGTTTAGCCATCAAGCTATTTTGCATTGAGTAACAGGTAATAATATTAGATATTTTTCAGTATTTTTTTGTATAAAAGACACATTTAAAAAAAGACATTAAAAATCACGAGAAATTATGTATGTTTTCTGCTTATAACTTCACAAACTAAACAATCCAAGCAAATGAACTGTGATTATTTAGACAAAATGAAAGCCTTAGGTACTACCAAGCCACAAATATACTACAATTCATCACTTCGAGGTTTATGAGCTACTCATGTTTAGATGGATCAGCCAATCTTTCTCTGATCATTCTATACGTGCATCTGAAACAAGATCTATTGTGTGAACTTATACTGCATTGTACTATTTCTGATATTGTATATTATTTGTTCTGCATATTGCATTTTACCTCACAATCACTATTGGATATTTCTCATGTCAGAACGATGCCTGCTCTCCACACTGAAATGTTTATTACATTAGATGCAGAGCTTGTATTTATGTTTATATCTCTAAGGTAGTATTTTTTCCTGTTTTCTTGCGTGTTTATTAAATTGCTATATAGTTATGAAACGAGTAAGTTATTAACGTACTGATTTAATTAGAAGTTCTGATTATGATTTTTTTCCACCACTCAAATAGTGAAACTGAGTGATTTTCATATATGGTTTATACTGGCTCTGAAGACTTTAAATACATTTACCGGCAAGCTACTGTAGTAGACACATGGTTGGGGGGTGGGGGGTGTCAGCTTTTAATTGTAACTCTCTTGCAGAGTGGTGTTGTTTTAATATCCTGTATAGATTTTTATGTAATACACTTACTTGCAGGCAGCCTGAAGCAAGAATCAATTCTGTGAAGGATTCTTCTTTTGTTAAAAGCCAATCTTGTTTTAATGATGCATGAAGAAATATTCGAGCATTGACATTTTTCTGTCAGGTTTCTTTTGAAAAATCAATTAAGATAATACTGCTTTGACCTAGTTATCTAGTTAATGCTTATTAGGAATGTAATATGATTTACTGTCAGCATAATAATTTTTGTATCTTATCCCATTAGCTTGTGCATATTTCAAAGTGTATTACACAATGGTCACTTCTTAAAATGTAATGTAGCAGAATACATTAATTGGATAGACTGGGATCATTAGACAGAAACTCTCCCATTGGCTCTTGGTATCAAATTTGTATATCATCCCTATCAAGTTAATTCATTGTTTACTTGTCTGAAAAGTGTTTCCAAGTAACTGTGATACATAAAAAGTTTTGTAATTGGACAAATCCTCTTTGTTTCATGCCTACAAATTCCTTATTTTTAGCCCTTCCTGAGTTACGCACACTAATTATACATGATCACCAAATAAATAAATCTGAAGAAGTTATTTTTGAAATCTGATAGGTCATAAAAGAATGCAGGTAGATACGTGAGAGGACTGGCATAGGAGCACGGAAGCCCCAGTGAAGCACTTGATTTGGTAGGTGTTAAAAATTAAAATGATCGGTCTATTTATTTTTTGCATTTCAACTGCTTAGTGTTAATGGAAAGGTCAATAAAGGAGTTGCCTTACTGTGGCATTAGTGAGGAACTATTGATTTCTATCCATTTAGTGGTCAGTGTCAACCAAGAACTGAACTCTTTTAACCTTGTTAAGAAGAACAGAAATTAAATCTTCCCATCACTTTCAGAGCAGTGGCCTCTCTCAAAACAATACTGCTTTTAGACATTTTTGCAAAGTTTACCCACTTTCATTGTCTTAATGATCTGTGTGAAGTTAAGGGAGTGGGAAGGGTGACCGACTTTTTTGTACGTCTTGGTGAAAGTAGCATTCATGTGGCAAGAGGCAGTAATGAACTTTCTCATATCATGAAAGGGTCTTTCTTTTAGTTCAGAGTAAACATTTATTAGTCAAGTAACTGTAAGTGCAGAAAATTAATGATCTATACACCTGCATTATCATCAATATGTGTTTTTCTTTTGGCAAAGATTCCTCTTGATTCCATGTGAATTACTGAGTTTTAATTTAATTTTCTTTCTAGATGCACGTCATAGTAATGAAGACAATATCTATGTTAAGAAAGACAGCAAACTCACTTTTTTAATACACATCTTCCGCAGACAGTGGATACATTTAAAGAAAAAATATCTTTTACAAATACTTCTATTATTTAATGTGAGGGAGCTATTTCAAACCAGTTAAACACAAAGATAGCTGAAGTGCCATATATTATCACTGGAAAGAAAATGCAATAATAAGACGTACTTTTTTCTTCTTTTCTTAAAATAAGAAACCAAACTCACCTACACATTTGGCCTCTTACGATTTCCTGAATTTCATATTATTTCTCTACATTCTCTTTCCACTGAGTCAGAGTAGCTGAGGCCATCATATTGATGTCATACATCATTTGAAATGCACCATTGTAACATTTACACTCTAACAAAAGCCACCACATTGTATAGATTGACATGATGAATATGTGCTGAAAGTTTCTGGAAGAATTTGATCTCCTTTCTTCTGACATTTACACAAAATAGAAGAGGATACAAATGAAGAACTGCTTTCTCCATGTGGGGATTTCCCTAATTTAACTTAGACTTGTAAGCATTTAAACTAGTTGTAGATATCAGCAAATCTTTTTTCTATGCATCATTAGAAATTTCAACAGTCTGGAAGATTTTAGACAGCTTAATACACATAATTTATCTTAAGCCTGTGCATATCTTTCTGTGAATAAGATGGCATCCTGAATTCCTTAAGTGATGGTGATAATGGTAAGATGGGTCCTGACTTTCCTTGAATAAATGCGGTGCATGCAAGAAATAAATAAAGAAATAAGAAAAGAGTAAGGGTACAGGATTTTAAGATTGGCATTGTTTACAATCCACAAAGGAAGCAGGGAGAAAAGAACATCCTGATGCTATCAGTTATTCTTATTTGCATGTAAACTCTGATATTAGGATTCATTTTTGAGCATGTCACTTTTTAGCTCCTAATTAATTGCAATGACAGCACTGTGTGTGTCTGTTTATACGAAAGATGCTGTTGTGGCTGAGGTTTTAATTATATTAAATATTAATCATGGATTGAAATTGGAAACCTTAAATTATTGTTTAATGATCAATGATCAAACGCATAATCAAGATAAAGAAAATTAGGAAGGCAGACAGCAACATCACAATTTGAATTTTGCATTATTAGTCTTCTGCCTAACTAGGCACTTTTCTTGAGTATCTGAACTGTTTTGCCTTTTAACTGTGCTTGCAGTTGCTATAGTGATGGCATAATTTCGTAATGGTCTAAAAATGACACTGGCATAGATACTGACAGATAGGAATTAATTCACTAACAAGTAATTATGTAGCGAAATGTTGACTGCCATGCAGAAGGTGCACTGTGACACATTTACTGTTTTTCAGGGATGGCAGTAACATTAGCGTTGGTCATTAGTGGTAGACATCTCCGTACAGTGTTGGATACAGACTTATATGCAGACCTATTTAGTTACCTGTGTGACAGCCTTGTTCAGGACACCAGAAACAGCTGTCCCAGCCTGTATGAGCCAAAATAATTAGGCCTGTCATCTTCTCGCTCTGATTTCCCCTTCAACCTGCTCCACAAAATGCAAATATTTTGCTTTCATTGTCACATTCACCTTGACATGGATATTGCTTTGGCGCATAACTGGATGAGATGACTCAGAATTTGCATTGTTCATTCTAATAAATTTACTTCCCCTCTACTGCATGGCAGGACCCATCAGATAAAGTCTCCCAGAGTGTCATCAATCAACATCGCTGACAGACGGCTTTTGCCTTCATTTGTTACATACGAGAACATGCTTAATTATTTGTCCTGTAATTAGTTGGGAAAATGTCAGGAAATGTCAACTCTCTGTTCACTCTGGAAGGGCTCTGCTTGAAAGCCACAATGACTGAAGTGTCATTAATGCTGCCTAACAAGACGAGGATCAGCTGGGGAAAAGTGAAAGCTTCTAAAAAAGTAATCATGGTGAGTTAAGGAAAACTGCAAATCAGCACCAATAATAAGATGTGAATCCTATTAACAAACATTCATATTTTTCATTTGTTACTCCTCGCAATAAAAATAAGGGAGAAAAAGCTCAAGGAACAAATACGGTCGGCTCATATAATTTCTGTCACATATTCATTGGCATTTCCTAAGCCAATCATGCTTAATATATTACTGTAGGTAGTATCTAATATTTAATTTTCAGATTTGAGACACTTTTTTACATTCACGCAGCAGTATATTATGCAATGGATATGTGAAGGTAAATATTAGTTTTACATTAATCAAGGGGTGTAAGATTAATTGAATGTGAAAATTTGTTTTCTGAATTTTAAGCTGATAAGGAGAGTAGGCATTAGCTTTAATTTTAGGAACAGAAGTAAAAACAGATGAGCACAATCTGTTTATCAAGTATTTACCGTTGCATGCAGTGGGCAGCCAAACAGATTTCTTGAAATTACATGGACAGGTAGGAAAGATCATCTCTCCTTTCTGTGGTGGAATACAAAGACAACCTCCTGTATTTCATATAAAAAAAAAAATTAAAAAGGAAAGAAAAAGGAAACCATATCAGTGAGGCAAAATAACTACACTGCTTTCTCATCTGTATTTTGGAAAAGGAGAAGCATTTGGTTTAATTTTGCTGTGAAAGGTTATAGAACTAAAGGATTGAAAGAGATGAAGATTAGTGAAGCAATTTAGCTAAAAATTGTTTTTATGTTTTATTAGGGCCATTTGGTAGTTCAGTAATTATTTGTAATCAGCAGTTCTGTTTTCATATTTCCTATATGAAATCTTATGGTATACGTTTTTAATGCCTCATCATCTTCCTTTTTTTTTCCTTACGTTATTATGAAAGTGTATAATCATGTGGGAATACTTTCTTACTTAATTACTTACATTATTTCATCCCTAGTTGCGATTAAGCAAATTATTGCTTGGTCTCTTTAGAAAGGATAATTAAGATAGTGTTCTGGTGTTTTACAATTTACTCGTTGTCACAGGTATGGCTAAGCTAATTATCAAATGGTTAAAAATTTATTCTGGGAAGAATATTACAAGTGTACCATGTGAGTAAATTGCTTCCAAGGCTAATTCAATTATAGATGCACCGTACCTATCATGTTGATATGATATTCGTTTTGGAAGGTAGAAAGCACGGAAACGTAAGCTTAAGGTTATTAGTATACTGCCTGATTTCGTACACTGGATTTTGGAAAAAGTCAACATGGTGTCTGAGAGAAGAAAGAGAAGGAGGAAACACTATCAGGTAATTCTTCTCTTAAAAAAAAAAAAACCTTTACAAATGAATGCGGCAGAGCAAACAGAGTCTGCAGTATGAACTGTATAAAATCTAGATGCTGCTCTTTCCTGATATTCTGATTCCAGTCAGAATAAAAATGCCGATAAAATTATTCTGACAAGCTGCTCTCTCAGCCCTGAGTGGACTTCCATCTTCATCCCCTAAACCAACTCACAATTCAAAATAATAAGGCACTATTACCAGTTTTCCTGGGGAAAACCCCTCAGGATTGACAGGTTATGAAGACTTAGTAACCCTTTTATCCTATAAGAAAGATGGTCTGTTCAAACAAGGGTGCTACTGTGCTTTCAAAAGTAGAGGGGGTAGCCACAATTGGAAAGATTTTGAAAATGCTCCCTCATCAACCAAATAGAATAAAAAGCTGCTATTATTTCATATAGCAGCACACCATTTCCAAAAGAATTGTTTGCATTTAATGCAGGGCAAAGAGAGGATTTTTAAATATCCTAATGTATTCATCTTTTTGCATTCTTAGTGTTAGGTCCTAGTTGCATAAGGAAGGGCTAGGGCAACCCCAGCTATGATTATACTTGCTGTGCATATGCGCTATTAACAGATGCCTTCTTGTAGTAATATGCTTTGAGGTCAGTTTTTACACTTTCTACTCTAAAATGAAAAGTAGTCTGCTACAGCTATAGCAAACATTTAATAATTCATTGGGAGGGTTTGGTTTTGCTTTCCAGACAAACTTTGTAACAGAATGCTATAAACAGCTAATGTTTCAAAATGAGATGCCATCACATTGGCCTAGTATAAAGCTTACTTTAATTTAAGGTTACAATTACTGCAGACTCAACTTGCGCTGCTGATAATATAGTGGGGAGAACATGTCCCCCTGACAATTATGATCATTCTTTTGAATCAAGTCTGAGTTACCTTTACGTAATAAATCTACTGTACTTATTCATATCCTGGTTGGGCTTATATATAAATGAAAAGGTCTGCTCTGTAACCCTGATAATTGCTACAATTATTCACACAAATAAAAAAGACATGTTCTGATTTATTAATAGAAAGCTATGAGGATAAATTTATTCTAATACTCAGAGGAATACCCAGCACACCCTCCTCTTCCATACAGCTTGGGGGTAAGTACATACAGTACGTGTCATGAGTCCTGAAATGATGCAACTGATAGCGAGTCAGAGTGAAAGAATGCAGTGTGCTGCACTACTTA
>Ga0065711_1026482_pt1:55000-68802 | contig 68802 bp, 28 predicted proteins | sample Hoacrofraction12_FD_59098 | JGI IMG/M metagenome (GOLD analysis project Ga0065711, IMG submission 59098) | Hoatzin crop microbial communities from Cojedes, Venezuela - Epithelial fraction 12 v2 (version 2) | ecosystem: Host-associated > Birds > Digestive system > Esophagus > Crop...
GTCATATGGACTTAAAAAGCCATAGTTATTTTTCAAATCATATCCACACAATTTTCTCTTATTTTAGGGCTGTTTATGAATCCTAATACTAAAACCATTGACTTTTTCCGGTGGGAAACTGACATCCAAGGATTTGCTTTTCATTTTTATGTTTCTAAGGCAAGAATCCTTGTTGATAGTTCAGAGGTGATCTGAAATATCAACGATATAGGTCAAATTCGGTAGTGTTTGCAAAAAATTTCTGAAATGTTATTTGATAGGCAAAGCCACGTTTTCAATAAACTGTGAGTATTTTTATACCTTAAGCTCTTTCTACTCCTTTTCAGTTTCAGAGTATACATTTATTCATGTTATTTATGCATATGTCCTCTCACGCAAAGTACATATTTAAAATTGTATCTTTCACATGGAAACAGGGAGTATAAATCCTCCTACACAACCAGAGTAGAGAAAGATTTACTAATTTCTATGGGCTGAAGTCATGCCATTCCCACAGTAGCATATATATCTGAAACCATCTCTGTGAAACAATCACGGTTCCATAAAAACAAATAAACCCTGCGTGTATGGTTCTTGAATGAGTTGTATGGTCTTCCTTACACACCACCTCCCTTACCTTCTTCCTCTTTTCTCAGTTGTTGTAACAAAGAAACTAGTCAGCCCCTGATTCTCCACAATACCGAGGGTCTGCAGGTACCTCCCAACCTCCTAACAGCAGAACCACCTCTACTTCCCCAGAAGAAATAGCTGTCTCCTGCTTCCCCTTAACCTTATTTTTGTTCTGCAGATGCTTCTTAATGTCTCGCCTCAATATCATGGTTTGAACACAAAGGTACTGCAAGATATGTCTTATTTATGTTAGGCATAAGTAATAATAGAACAAAGATAGTGGGGTTTTTTTTCTCTTCCATCTTTTTCTAATATTTGCACATTTCTGTACTCCACTGGTAGATCCATAAGATGGACTTGCCTTCTGCTGCAGACTCTGTACAAGATATAGGAGAACGGTACGATGAAGACTCCACCATTCATTTGAGAATACCTTTTCTATACGGAGGCTTTTCTACTATAAGATATAGTACCTGCGCTAGATGTCATGTGGTTTAAGCACAGATATAAGGAGACAGAAGCATGACCAAATACCACTTGCACCACTCGGGAGATGATGATTTCCTAAGGGGACCCCTTTCCTCCCTTTCTTACTGTAGAAATTAGCTTAAGTTTGGCTTAGTTAACAATAGCGTTAAGGTCAATATGCATGACCTTTATAGTTAACCCTGTAGGATAAAGGAATAGTCTAGTTATAAGAATAAGGAAATAACTTCAGCATAAACAACCTGTAAGCCACTGAGAAAGTAGTGAACAGGTGGAGATTCTTCAAGAGGAGCTGGTTGTGAGCACCAGCAACAGTGAGAGCTGGCTTTTAGCCACTAAGTTTAAGAATAAGACAATCAAGAATCAGATATTTTCCATCCAGTCTGCACACTTTAGTGACCAGAGTCCTTTCAGAAGAAAGCCTGAAGGACCCCTCACCACTGCACCAGGATTTGGGACCATCACTTTGACCTCTGGGGATGCCTGAGAGAACAGGGGTGCTTGTAGCTAAAGGGGATGCATGGTTATGGCTGGAACAACCCACTTTCCTCTGCATTGTGCTGTTTCTCCCACAGAACAAGGAAGTTTTGTAATTCACAAAATTGCACGTATCTATGATCAAAATAATTTGGTGTCTAAACCCACTAGTGTCCACATTGTCATTTCATTATAAACCACGACAACTTCATTTCAACGTATTTTTTTTTGTCACCAACAGGCAGTCACCATATTCGTGGAAATTTGGTGACTGCATGTTCTATGGTAACATGCATTTAATACTGATATGACTTTGTGCCTTGCAAGAGGACAGCTAAGAACAGTACACACCCTTGACCACTAGAATAGGAGATTGAAAAGAAAAGATGGGAAAACCCCCAAAATATTCACTCTCATTGATGACAATAAGGTGAGAAACAAGAAATCAGTTCATGTACAGGGTAAGAAAGTAGAACCAGAAACAGTATGCCTTTTATTCCAAGTTTTAGCTGTTTTTACCAGTATGGCATATGGAAAAGATGAGGAAGAGTAACCAGAGTAGTGGAGAGCAACAATTCACTAACTTCCAGCATACTAATCTCTCCTTTCTCAAAAGTGTTCTTCCATTTACCATCTCCTCCTGCATGGTTAATTGTAAGCTTGTCTAGTATTTTAATAGAAATTATCCATGTAATTTCATACAAATATATTCTTTTACCTTTCCATCTGTGTTGTGGAAGATAATTTCTGCAGGACTGCATTGACTACTACTATAGAGGTCTGCCTGAAAACCCACTGAAAAAAATTATTACTTGACTTCTCTAGATTCCAGATGAAGTTTTTAGTGGTTCAGACATCCTCAGTGTGAGTCAAATATTCTTATCAGAGAAAGAATGTGTTTTCATATTTCTCTGTTCTTGCTGGAAGTGATTTATGTGTTTTAAATGGCTACAGTATAACAAGAGACTTAACCAAGAAAGTGTTTACATATGTTAATGTAAAATAATGAAGCTGTCCATTCCTTTCTAGATCACCTTCTATCTCCTCCAAACTTAAATATAAATCTATAATGAAAAAAAAGTTTGATGCATTCTACTGAAATATTTAAGAATATAGCAAGGACAAAGATTTTACATTTTCTATTGTTTATTTCTCAGCTAAAACAGTTTGAAAAGTTAATGTATGCATTTGAAGAATAATGAAGGAAAGAATTTGCCATAAATTAAGAGGACGGACTAGTTCTTCAGAAGGTGCCAATGAAGATAAAATAACTATTATAGAATACAATGAACAAGAAAAGGAGGTCTTGTTTGTATTTATCTGGAGACAAGAACAGGTTTAACCTTTGCAATCAATTAAGATCACCCCGTTTTTATTCAATCACTTCTTGTATATTTATGAACTTTAAAAGGGGTAAAAAGGGGGAAAAATCATTTCTATCACATCAGATATATTTCATATGTAAGGTTCAGATACATACAACCCATATTAGGACTGTGTAACTTGCTGTTGCTTCTTTCTATAAATTTAGAATAAAATACTGCTAGGTTTGTCCCTTCAGCTGAACTATCATCAGTTGACAAAATGTGCTCTACCTTCAACATCTCTGTTAAATTCCTACACGTCAGATGACTGGACAATTCCACGATTCATCTCTCTGATAACCATAGGCTGGATAAAGCTCTGTCAAGTCCAGAAAAGATTCTCGTTGACTACACAAGGAGTTAGCCTGGGACTTTTGACTGGCTGTCTTTTCAAATTTTATGTAGTGGCTACAGGGATGCTTTAAAAACATATTTCAGGGCCCTCTTCAAGGAAGCATTTTCTGGCAGTCCATTCAGAGTGTTTATTCACTAAAATTCCTGGAGACTGACATTCATGAAAACATGGTATTATATGTAGAAACTTTCGTTTTCATCTCATTAAAAAAAAACTGAATTCAATACTAATTACGTGAAATAAAGTAAAGGTTGCTTGTCACAGTCATGTTTAGTCCACTAGATTATACTATATTAATAAAAACAGAACCTATGAATTTAACATATAAGTATTAAACACTTAGTAGCTATGGGCTTTTTGGAAATGAGTTTCTTTAAAAAAGAAGAAAAAAAGGCAGGAACAAAAGAAGAGAAAATCAAGTTTTACTTCATTGTACACGTATGAAAAAAAAAAAGGCTGCACAAAGGTGTTCCCTTCTCCCTAAAGTCATGTAGATGTGCAGTCACAGATTCCCTTTTAATGACAGGGGAAGATTTTCAGCAAATACAACGCTTCCTCCTGAATAATAAAATGCAAAAATAGTGAAGAGTAGGCACTTAGAGAGGCATTTGTTTCATTTTGGTGTTATCTTTCCATCTCACTATATGTTGTGACTGCTCAAATATGTTGGATATTCCTCAAGGCAAACACTAACACCTGCTCTTGCAATCCTTTCCTAAGCAGAGATATCAGTGTAGGTTTTCCCCACGGAATGACTTCACACTTGGGGCCAGGATGAAGTTAGATAATTTAGGGTCTGATCTACAGTGTGTGGAAATCCAGCAGAACTGAGAAAGCTTCAGAAACACTTCACAACTGGTCTCATTTTGCATCATTCAGAGTAATAAGAGTCTTTATTGCTGACTTTAATCAGAGAAACATCTGGGCTGGCGTTAGGCACAAAGTTAAACCCGTACAGGATTTCCTTCACTCACAAGAGCACCTCTCCTGGTTTCAGTGGTATTATGTATATGATAAAGAGAAGCAGAGCTGGCCTTTAGAAGACAAATTTTTAAATCTTAAAATCAATATTGTTAAATTGGAATCATGAATATCCTCTTTTCCTTTCAAAAGCTCACCTGGCTGTAAATTCAAGTGTGGAAACATTGTCCATTTCTGAGGATTAACACTGTATCAACAGAAATGGCTGATTCTTTTTTACCTCCTTTTTCTACTGCCACTACACTTATGACCTCAAGAAAATGTCCTTTGCTGCAGCTCAAAACTATTGTTTTTCTCTTTGCACTGCACTCCTTTTCATTGCCAATATACTCTTACATGTGTGAAGAATAAAGACTCAAAATATTAAACCCAAAGTTAGCCGCAAATTTGTGTAAGGATGTGAACTTCTGTTTATTAGATGTGTCATGACAGTGCCATTTACTGTATCTTTCATCTCTCCTATTAGTAGGTGGGCATTACTTAGCTCCCACAGATGAACAATATCATTTGTGTGACATGCTGATTGTAGTCACTTGAAAAGCAAGTCATTTAGCTTTTAACCACACTGGTGTCTCTAAAAATGTCTGTCTCTCAGGCAAGTAACCCAGCAAGGACAGCTATTTATCAAATTATCTTTAAACTTCTTGCTCTAGAAGATCCTTTTCATACAATTGCAGGCAAACATGCACCTCAATGCACATACAGGAAAAAATCACTGAATAATAGTTGTTATGCCATTATCTCTTCTTCTCCCTTATGACTGCAGGACTGGAAGTTTGCATTCAAAACACAGTTTGTTTTACTGATTTTTGTACTATTTAGTGGTATCTACAGGTTATGTAATTCAATTTACAAAGTTGGCTATTATTTGTGCCTCTTAGATCAAAGAATAGGACATGCTGATTAGAGATTGTAACTTCTCAATGGTGCAGAATTATTGAAATATAGTACGGACTTGGTGATAAGCCAGCAATTAATTTGGTCAAATTTTGATTGCCGGTATAAGTTTGTAAAGTCTTTGGCATACTATCATCTCTCATTTTACTTGCCAGTAAAATTAGCAATGTCACCAGCCACAATAAATGGAGACACTGAAAAATAATAGCACGAAAGAAGTTCGGCAAGAATACTGCATGTGCCTGGGTTAGTTAAACAGATGGTTAGTTGTTTTGTGGTAAGTTGGTGTTTGACAAGAAATGCTGGTTTAAAATGTATGAAACTGCAGCTGGTGATGATGGTCCAGAGGAAGGTGACTGTCGCTTTTCCAGCAGAGGACAACAGCCATGAAGGCTTCGCATCACTCCTTGCAATTCTGTCTTGCTGCAAGACTGCAGGGTGGAACCACAGGCTGAGGTTTTGCCCCACTGTCTCTCTACACTTATGAACAGTATAGAGTCAGTCAAGCCTGGAAGTCATCAGGATCTAGGCTATGTTCATGGCACTGCTTCTCCAACTTTTCCTCTGTATCTTGGTCTTCTGTGCTGTGAAGTATGGCTGCAATTCTCACCACTTCTACAGCCTATAGACAAACTACCAAAAAGTAGAATTTTGGCCACTCAAAAAAAATAAGGGATCAATCTGGCTGCTGATTCCCACTCTGTGGTGAGAGAGTGATTTGTCTTGTGTGATGCAAGAGGTGTAACATGGCTGGCTTGAACCCACCTCTCTTTTGAAACTGTCTGTCTCCACTGATTACAGAAGGAGGCCAAATGATTGCCTTGAACAATGCATCTCACTTTTATCAAGGAGAGGTGATTTCCACTCAGTCCATTTATGCAAAATGATCTGAGAGTTTTAGAAAGAAAGCCATCTGTTTTATGCCCTTGAGAACTATGTAGTGTTAGAAAAAGAATATTTTCCCTCTGCAAAGGGATGTGGTTATAAATTAAACAGGTAGGTATTTTCTAATTCTTGAGAATGTATTTATATAGCTCTTTTAAAAATGAGAAAGTAAGTCTAATACCTTTCAAATGAGAAGATCACAGAGATCCTGAAGGGGGTGGTTACCATCTAGAAAAGAGTAATTCTCCTCTTACTACAATGAAGTTGTCAGAATGGGCTATATTTGAAAAAATCACACAAGCAAACTTTTAAACTCTGTCAGTATCATGGATAAGATGCCAAGCACACAGTGGGTTCCTCTTTCTCCCAAATACCTGCAGACACACAAACACAGGCACAGAACAACTACAACGCTGCCTCCACCTTTAGTAAACTAATTAGAAGTTCTGAGTCCCAGACTTGGCACTCAGCCACAATGCACTATCAAGGATCACAGCAGAAATGTGATCATGCTGCTTTCTCACATAGCACTTGTGCAAGGCACCTCAGAAAAGAAATTTATAAGTTATCAGACAGGTTTGGAAAGTGTCTGCACACTAAAAGTATGAATCACTTGCTCTTAGCTGCACAATGAACAAACAAGCTGGGGTAAAGAACACATCTCCCCCATGCAGATATGGAAAATCCCTTGTAGGTCAGTAAACCAATTGAATGCCATTCAACTAATAAAATGCCACACAAGGAAAGACCTCTGTTCCTCCACCTTGCAGGGACTCAGCTGAAGGAGAAATAAATGAGTTGTCTGTTTTCATGATGTTCATTTCTAGCTGCTGTGCGGAAGACAGTGACATATTCTTTTAGTCTTGTTAGCTGTTCTAACTGTACTGAAATTAGAAGATTGTTTTCTCTGTGTGTTTCTATTTTCTCCTGTAGTCACATGATGTGGTGTGATTAAATGTGTTTTTCTTAAAAATAAAAATCTTTTTGTTTCTTTTTATGTAGTTTGAAATTATTTTTATGTCAAAAAAACCATCTTTGATGTTTTGAAATCTTTGTTCATCCCTATAAGGCCTTTGTAAGTTATTGTTTTCTTAAAAGCATTCAAAAGGAAAGTCTTAAAAATACACATGTTGGAAGTGGAATAAAGGTAAAGTGTGAAAAGTTACAAAATACCCCAAACAGCATGAGTGAATAATTTCATCTACAACTGCACACTTTTATGGATTATTCAATCACTTCTGATTATCACAGTGTCTCATTTCTACTGTTTCTCTCAAGTCCAATGACACAAAAGCACGCTTTTCTCAGTCCCGGGCTTGGGTGCTCACAGCAAGCACTCAGTGACAGGCCATTCTCAGCTGCTCCTGGTCCCTAATAATTAGCCTGCTATGGCAGCTACCTCTTGTGGTTTTGCCTGTGAGAGACATTTGACACAGCAGACATCAGAGGGATTTTTCAGGAGGCTCTTGTGGCGTCCGAATGGCTCTTAATTAACCACTTAGGTATCCTCGTTCACTCTCCTGCTTGGCACTTTCCAAATGGTAGGGGTTGCAATGTGGATCTAAACACCGGGGAAGCATGCTATCAAAAGATCTTGTAAATGAAGGCTTGTGTAAATTATTTTTAATGATTCCCTCCTGGCACATCATTATGTTTGTAGTTACACACAGGCACTTCAGAGATGGCTCATCTTCCGTAAGGTCAGCTGCAGGACCACCATAACTAGCTGCAGTCAGTAAATGGCTTATTAATTAGCACAGTGATTTTACATTGCTAAGAGCTCTGATGTATGGAGCTAGAATTGTAATTGTGTAGGATCGAAATAATAAGCCATCTCAGGGCTCCTTATGCAAATTGCCATATTATAAAATCATTACCTATCTAAATACTGAGTTTTAATAAGAATTACAATGATGAATTTTATGATAATTGACACTCAAATTTTAATCTCTTGGATTTTTATCATTTTGGTGGTTAAAGTGTGTTTCTAATTAAATGTTGCTTAAAATTCAAAGGATTGTTTAACAATTCTATTCAGTTCTAGTTCAAATAAGGTTATTTTCTCTGGTCACAGAAGATGGGCCTTCTTAGTAATATGTATACGACATTATATATTACTTGTAGACTAACACGTTTAGTCTTTCTTTTTCTTAACAATTATGGTTTTGATGGCACTGTATCGTCAACAGTGAGATAGAGCATGGTGTGTGTCATTGGGTCTGACTTCCTTAATAAAAATTACTAAAAACAAGAAATTAAAATCTAGGGAAGATTTTGAACACTTATGATATTTAATAGATTTTTCCTTCTTTATTTGTAATTTCAAAGGATTTTAAAAGAGCTTTAATAATTTTAGTGTTAGAAATGCATGCAAAGCTTACTAATTTCAAATTACCATTTATAGCATAGTACAAAATACCTAAAATCAATAAATCATTAAAATTTCAGAACTGTATTTACAATCAGACTTTATTTACACACTACATTGTTTATTTTACAGTATGTTTCTTTGTGGAAATAACTACTCTGAAGTAGATACATCAACAACAAATACGGAAAAAGATATTTGGTGTAGAGGCACAAAGCATTAGTCTGAGTATGCCTCATCTCAGTGTCTACCATAAGATCTTAATAATGCTCAGAAATTCTCCAAAGAACAGCAAACAATACATATTAACTTGTTAGCACAATGAACAGAAAATCCTGGGAACAGGAAAAGTTTCCTTCTATGAATCCATCATTCCAATTCAGAAAGGAGTATGACATTGAGGAAATAGTCTAGCTCAAGTAAAAAGCAGAAAATTGTTTAAACAATGTCTGTACCAAATCAGACTAGAAGGCCATCTGAAGGAGATTTCTTTCTCCAACAATGACCAAAAGCGTGTGCCTTCACAAGAGTAGGAACAGAGAAAAAAAAAAAGGTATGCTGTTTCTCCTGAGTAGACTTCAAGTCTCTGACTACTTGCAGCTCAGGAACCATCCTGAGAAGAACACGGCTTCTCTCTACTAGCAATCCTCAATACACTTGTTCCATGAAATTCATCTACTGTCCTTGGAATCCTGTAAGCCTTTAGTAACCACAATTTCCTTTAGCAAGGAATTCCACAGATCTATCACTTATTGCACATCCCTTTGTGTGTTGAACGTGGCTCCTCTAAATTTCATTGGCTGGATTCATCTACTTATATTGAAAAAGTAAATGAACAACAAATTTCTATCCAGACCCTCCATGCCACCAATGATTTTGCAGGTAATAGAAAGATACGGTGATCCTAATGCAAGCTAAGACTGCAAAAAGAAAAACAATATACAAAGTCCCATAATCACTGTACAGATTTTAAGACAAATTACTCCAATCTTTCCAGTTTTACACAAGGTCATATTATAATGGGTGGGTACAATTTGTAGATACTTGAAATAACTAAAATGCATCACTAAATATCTGTGGTATTACCAAAGTACTGAAAGATGGAAATATCGTGAGACCTGAAATATTCATCTACTCCTACAACTTTTGGTTGCTATCTTGAATGACAATACCACAATAGCACTTCCTGGTACTTTCCTCCAAATTGTTTCATTGGGGACATTGGGAGAAGATGCAAACTGATATTTGAAAACCAAATGTATAGATCATAAGTGATTACTTGAGTTTTTCTGTGATTCAGAAATTTCATGCAAAAAACCTAAATAAGTGAAAATTATAATTAAAATAATTCTCCACTGCTAATAACCATCTAGTGTCCTTCTCATAGTTAACCGTTCGAGAAACTCCCTTCATGTTGATGCACCATTGAAAGGAGATATAAGATTTAATGGAGATGGACAGTTACCCTCTGGTTTCCCTGTTTTTCTTTCAAATTGTGTTGCAAAACTGCTAGAATAAGCGTTCATGTTACAATGTGTTACTTGCAATGACCACTCATGGACTTCTCATCTGTCATGCGCCTTTCTTCCACCGTAAGTCAAGCCTACAATAATCATGGTCATGAAAAAAATTAGAACAAGGGCATATCTAATCTGGGCTGTTAACACCTCAGCACACAACCTACTATGGGCTTCCATTCACTATGAAGCATGCAATGTGATAAAATCATCAGTAGAGACATGCAGGATCTTTGTTCTATACTACAATAGTTTGCACATTTTTTCATAGAATTCCTATATTTCCAGCAAAGTATATGCAAATTCAATATAATGTGCACATCTACAAAGCAATCTTTGCTACATATATTATCTCATGATTATCTGATTAAATTGGACTACATCTCTAAATACACTTTTAAATGAATCTATGGCAGATAATGCTTATACAGATGGTCTAGTTATATGATTGGGAAGAGGCCAAACAGTAAAGAAAAAGCTTATATCCAGATCTCATCAATTTGTTGATGAAAACAGAGAGCACACCCATTAGTTTTGTCACTAAGTCTGAGTTCGGCCAAGGACAGAAGTTACTGCACGTGGCCCCATGTGAAAACAGGGAATTTTAAAAATCACTTGAAAGGTGATAGATTTCTAAAATTGTGAAGATTCAGAAGCTCCTGAAAATAAATGTTACCTGGCTGGAAAAAGGGTTAAAGTTGATTTCAACATATACTGTACACACAAGTTTTTGTTTTAAAGAAGTAAATCTAGCTTTCAAATATGAATCTTTAAAGAGGCAGTTCTTGTATGAAACTGCAATTCTGTTTGTGTGCGGGTATGTATTATGTATAAAAGCTTGTTCCAAGTTGTAACTGAGCAGGGCCAACTCTTGGTGCTTTTATATGCTTAGTAGGATAATTTATAGAATTCTGAGTGACACTGAACTACAAAGTTTCATTCATACTTTTTTCCCCACTTCTGTCTTGAAGTTTTATTTTAAGAAGAGTCTGCCACAACCTTATGTTTTGACAGCTATAAAGTATTACTTGGGAAAGGGAAAAAAAAGCACTACCATTCACTTTAAACTAAAATGCATACAATTGTTGTTACACTTTAATGACGACATTTGGCAGGGAGGAACGATTAAACCAAAGCCAGACAACTACCAAACTGTCCTTCCTGTGGTTTTGCTACTTTAACCCTGCTTTACAGGCAGCCAATGGTACAGTGTCTTTACAATCTTTTAAACATTCCTCTGTGATTTTTGGTATGCTGTGTGGACCAGAATGCAATCAACATCTGCTAATTTCTGTCCATTAAATATATTATCATAACACACAAGCATGATGTTTTATTTGTATGGCTGAAATGAGACTTATGACCCATAATCCATCATTTTCCTGTCATATTTTTATATGTTGTCTATTCAATCCCCAGGACAGTTTAGAAAGCGTAAAGCAAAACTCTGCTTAAGTTATAGACCAGCTGCTGAAATAGCCATCTGAAGAGATCATTGTACTTTATTTTTGCTGAATCTAGCAGGAGTTGCTCATTCTAAGCCAAGCATAATACAACGTGGATGTCCCCAGAAGCTTAGAGTTGAACTACCATGTCTAAATTTTCTAGCAGGCATTTTTCTGAAAATACCATGTTGCAACAGATGATGAATGGATTCAGTTTTTAAAAAAAGTAAAACATCAATAACTATTTGAACTTGTTTTGTGTTTGAGTAAAAAGAAACCTTCGCTAATATTACATGGGTAAAAATAGGAAAAAAAAAATTTTCGGAGTTGTGGTTTTTTAACAAGGGATTATATAATTTGAGCTTAAATCACTGGCTTGTTTGAGAGTCTATTATTCTTTTCATTTTATAATGCTGTTATCTGGAGCTTAAAATTATTTTTCAAGCTGCTCAAGAAGTGGCTGCATTTTATTGTGTTTTCATAAAAGTCAGACTGACCATTTAAAGTCTACTATCATGAATAAATAAAGTTTAAGAATTTGATTTGCCGTACAGACCAAGGTCTTTTGCAATGAAACTTGTCTGTTATCATTTAACCTTCCAGTTGTACAGATTCCTTACCAGTGAGTAGTCTAATGTGTGATATATGCAGCAATACCTACACACATTTTTTAAATTGAGGGTGGAGTTTCACTGCAAATTTTGAGTTTTCCTTACTTCAAAAAAAGAAAGAAATCCTTGTAATACAACCTTGTATATCTATTTTAAATATTATCAATATGTAATCATGGTAGATATTCATACATAGGTGTCCTGCTTTTGGTTAAAACAGAACCAATTCTCTTTTAGTGAATATTCTTTACAGCTAAGTCCTTCTAAGAAACTGTATTTTTCTGAAGCCGGCTGCACATTTTACAGACTGTGTCCCCTCCAAAGCTGAGAACACCTAATGTTTATAGTTGCACTGAGCTAACGGTAGGAAAGGAATGCAGAAACCCCCCCTGTTTATAATTATCACTTTAGCAGCCAAGGTCACCATTAGACCTCTTAAGTCCCTCAAATGAGGAGTCGTACAGGGTAACAGCTGCAGGGAGGGGCAGACAGGACAGGTGACCTCCATACTGACCAGCGAGGTATTCCATGCCATGCACGTCACACTCAGTTTAAAGCTGGGGGATCATGAGGGTCTCACTCTCTTTGTTCATGGCCAGCTTCTGAATAGGACCCTGCTCCTTGTTCTGCCTGTGATCCTGATCCAGATTCTGAACCGTGCATCCCTAAGTCCAATTCCTGACTACTGCTGAGGCTATTCCGTGACTGCCTGGTGCTGCCCAGCTGCTGCTGGCAGGATGCCAGTGCCTGGCACCTAACTCCAGGAAACTCAGTATCGTTTTCGTATATTTTGTTTTATTTGTCTTATTATTAATGTTATTAATATTGTATTATTAGTTTTATTAGGAAAGCTGTTTTTATATTGAATTCGTAAGTCGCTCTCCCATTCTTCCTTTTTCCCTTCCTCTGGTTGAAGGGTGGTTGTTAATAGGGAGTATCTGCCTCTCAGTTTATTGCCATCCTGCTCTAAACAGTGACAATAGGAGAAGAATAGATCTCACCTTTCTAATATGATGTGGAAATTAAGTAATCTAGTAGAAATGCAAGAAGAGTAAGAAGCAAATAATTTAGTTTTTTCTTTCTCTGTGTGACACACAAGCACCTTATCAACATGAACTGTGAAGAAGCACTCATAAAGTAGTAAATAAATATGAATGGAATAAATAGGTTGGAAATTGAGAGATGTATACAGTAACTCAGTCATGTCCATCCATCTTACCTTTCCTACTCAAAAGCGACAGAGAAACAATATCCATCTTTAGAAATATGCAGTACCAAAGAAGCAATTGTAAGAAACCTTGTGGGCATGAAGGATATGCCTTGGAAGAGAGAGAAGGCTGAGTCACAAATTTTGTCAAGTGTTAGAAGCATAAACTGTGCTAGAATCAACCAAAGAGAATCCTGGCTGGTCAGAACACCTAAGATTTACAGAATCACAGAATCACACAATGTTAGGGGTTGGAAGGGACCTCTGTGGGTCATCTAGTCCAACCTCCTGCTGAAGCAGGGTCACCTACAGCAGGCTGCACAGGACCGCATCTAGGCAGGTTTTGAATATCTCCAGAGAGGCAGACTCCATGACCTCCCTGGGCAACCTGTTCCAGTGCTCCGTCACCCTCAGAGTGAAGAAGTTCTTCCTCATGTTCAGATGGAACTTCCTATGCTTCCGTTTGTGTCCGTTGCCCCTTGTCCTGTTGCTGGGCACCACTGAAAAGAGTTTGGCCCCATCCTCCTGACACCCACCCTTCAGATATTTATAAACATTTATAAGGTCCCCTCTCAGCCTTCTCTTCTTCAGGATAAACAA
>Ga0065711_1026483_pt1 | contig 68802 bp, 25 predicted proteins | sample Hoacrofraction12_FD_59098 | JGI IMG/M metagenome (GOLD analysis project Ga0065711, IMG submission 59098) | Hoatzin crop microbial communities from Cojedes, Venezuela - Epithelial fraction 12 v2 (version 2) | ecosystem: Host-associated > Birds > Digestive system > Esophagus > Crop | place...
GGGGGGGGGGGGGGGGGGGAGGGAAGCCACCACCAAAATTTGAAATTCACTTGTTTGTGTGAACATTCCTACAACCTGCTCTAGATGACCCTACTTCAGCAGGGGGTTGGACTACATGATCCCCAGACGTCCCTTCCAACCCCTACCATTCTGTGATTTACAGAAAACTAGGCTGAAGAAAAGCATGCAAACAAAGCTATGTGAACACAGCTTTAAAACTGCTGAATGTATACACCAGAATTTTAGCAGAGATGTCGGTCTGATTTTTTGTACTTTTAATATTTGGATTAAACATAATGGAAGCAAGGAATAAGTAACGAAGACTGTGTAGAAAAGTATTAACTACACATCTGCTTTTAGACCTGCTAGACATAAAAGCCAATCATGCTTAGACTTCGAAATTCAAGACAATTGGAATATAATGTTGAAATAAGGAACAAAAAATATCACACTTTCACATAAAGGAACCGATCACTTGATGAGTAAGGTCCATTTAATTGAAGAGGAACTCTGAATAGGCTTTTACCTAGACTACATGCAAAAAGTGTGTAACAGCCCATCTCAGCCACATCTCATATACTTCCGAGTTCTGCAAATCAGAAAGCAAGTTGTGCACAAGATGTAATTGAAAGCCACAAAATAAAAAAAATTTTTCAACTGCCTATGTAAGTTGGTGGTACAACCTGATAATAATTATAATAGAATGGTTAGAAGAGACTTTTACATTCCTAGCGCTGTTCCAAATTATACTACAATAGCCAACAAAAATAGGCATACAAAAGAATAACAACAAACCTATTGGTGAAAGATTTTATCTCAGTCATATTAAAGCAGAAAAGGTTTTACTCTTTTGTTTTGTTAACACTAGCTTTTGATTAGATTAATAAAAAATACCAGGAGACACATACAAATTCAACATCAATACCAATTAATTTGGAAAAGAAATCAAAACAATTACCCTTTTATAATAAAGCTTTAAAATTGGAAGTAACATTCATAAAACTCAAATGAGTCAAATTAAATTTGACTACATATAAAATGGTCCATATACTGGAAAGCATCTTTACGATTACTACGTCAGCCTGCCTGTTTGCTTCATTACTATTGTCAGTCTCAAAGGAAACAAATCTCAATGCACAGTCAGCCGTCCACTGTCCTAAAGACTACTACCAACAGTTTAATTACTAGGTCGAATTCTGTGACACAACCACAAGCTCACTACCCAGCACACTCCCAGCAGTGACCATATACTCACCCCGTATGCAGCTCTGTTTTTACTTTATTCCAGGGATCTAGTATTTTTCAGTCTACTAACTCCCTGTTTAGTCACTGTTTAGCAAAGCTATACATACCTACTTTAAAAACCTCACAAGCCATTTCCCCCAGTCTCTTTATAAACCTCTTTCTTATATGAATTATTTCAAAGTATGTTGACATTTTTCAGTATCAAGATGCCAGGAACTATGTATAATCTCTGAGGTACAGGAGAACCAATTGCTAACAGATACAGGTAGCACCTTTCCAATCACCAGTCTGAAGAGGCACTGAAGGTAATACTACCCAACAGCTTAGTTGGTCTAAAAGCAAGAACACTTATATACTCTCTCTTCTATAAATGCATAAAATGTCTCAGTCACTTGTTATAACTATACATCAGTGGGAGTCTTCTGATCTTTTTTCTTCAGAGTAAAGAAGTATAGTACTTCAATTTTAACTAAAGAAGCTTTCTGAGGGAAACGGGCACAGTAACTTATTTCATTCTCCACAGAGTCAATTATATAGCTTCAATTTACCTTGCACCACAATCAGGCATACTACCTCCGTGCTCTCACTCCAGTCCAGTGCTAGGCTTTGAAATCTCAGGAGCTCAAGTCAAAAACTTAATCTAATTTCTTCTTTGTGGATATTTTTTCTCTGAGCTATAAAGGAAACGTTACACAATGACTAGTACACAGCTCAAAGCTGCCATCTCTAGGTATTACATTCTACTACTCTTCACACTAAATTATTTTTGTTCTTTCAAGTGACTGAATACCTGAAAGGAAAAATATCAAAAGTTTATCCTAACAAGTTAATTTAAGAACTTATTTCAAAAGGATGTACTTTTTTACTTACAATTGTTTCAGCCTACTTGATCAGCTCCTTTGGACCCATGTAATTTTTGACACTTGACATAATCACTAGCACAAGCAACATATCAATTATTTGACATGAGAACTGCTGTGTTTGTTATTAGTGAATTCTAATTACTAATTAACATGTGCCTTTGACAACAGAAACAGCTTCTTCACAAAACTCTTGCACGTAGCTTTCATTAATATTGACAGTTGCATTTCCTCACTGAGATCCAAAAAAGACCTCTGAATTAACACAGGTCTATTATATTTAATACTTGCTTGTAAAAGGATCTCTAAAATGGCTACCCTTTAATCTGGAATATCTCAAGAAAATATTAGCACTGTCAAATAAAAAGGTTAAATGATATTTTAAGCCTTTATTCTGAACTGCTAAATGATACATTACTTGAATGTTTCCCAACTAAAACGTCCACATGGAAAAAGAACTGTAATAACCAAAGATACCGGTCAGAAACATCTGACCTTTCAAAGAACAGATAATATACTAGTAATGAATCAGGGAACTGACGAGAAAAGCAATTTTTGAGTTGATATCAGAGCATGCAGAGAATCTAGTTCACATTACCACTGAAAAACACGTCTACAATATTAACCAGGCCAGGTAAAGATTCAACATCTCTGGAAGTGCAACAAATGCCAGAGGAAAAAAAAAAAAAAGAAAAAAAAACACACACCCCACCAAACCAAAAAATCCACCTACACCTACAGTTTTGCTAAACTTCAAAAGCAGCACTATCCAAATGGGACACCAATCATAAAAAGAAACTAAAAGGTGTAACTAAAAGGATAAAATCTGTAATGACAATATGAAGACATTTTTAGGACATCTGCTCAGATCACTTGAATGCTTCCTATTCAAAAAAAAAATCCCATTACAAATAACAAAATAAATAAAGCTTAACTTAACAGGAGGACAATGGAGACTGTTAGAAAAAAAGTACACTTTAAAATACAGGTTCAAAAACTCCAGCAGATCAAAATGCAGAGATATATACAGCCAAGCCATGAAACAGTTTAATGAGCCGCCTGCAAAATTACATATAAAGTACTAACACATCATTTTTCAAATGTATTAAGGTTCTGAGAATGTATCTGAAAAGATAAAGCCACAGCAACAAAATGAAGTTAATTTTCCCATGCAAATTCTTCATAGTAGACTTTACAGGTATTTGCCTAGCAGAAATTTAAAAAGGAGGTTATAGTAAAATAAACAAAACTGACAAAATAAGGAGCAACAAGTCGCCAGGATCAGTTATTAAGGAATTTAATAACAAAACAGCTGACCCCGTCTGTACGTGCTGCGTAACTCCCTCCTTCAAAACATGTCAGTACCAAGAGACTGAAAAGCAACAGGCAGAAGGGACAGAAGTCAGTGAATAAACGGATAAGAGAGACAGATTGAGGAAAAGTCTAACAGCTTTTAAAAACACAAGTTGTATCTTGCAAATCATTGGATTTTCCTGAAGGAATCAGAAGTCTGGTTGATACCATTACCTGGAATTTCCAAAAGACTGTTGATAATGTTCCTCATGCCTTAAAGAAACTAAGCTGCTCTGGGATGAGCAAAGCAGATAACACAAGGCTAAATAATTTCATAAAGAGAAGTCTGGGAAAAAAAAATGCTCACTTCTTAAATGAACAGAGGTCATTAGTCATGTCCCACAAAGACCTACAACTGTGATTTGTTTGTTCAACATACTCAAAAATAATCTGGCACGGAAATGAAAGGAAAAAATGACAATGTTTTTCTGACAATACTATGTTATTCAAAATAGCTAAAACTGGTCAAAAGCAAAGAATTGCAGGAGAATCTCATAACACTGAATGTGCGATACAAGGACAAATACAGGGTAAATGAAAGTTCACATAGATAAGCATGAAGAGATGCATACAAATAAAAAACAATCTTAAGCCTGTACATATGGTGGTGGGGTTTGAATTGACTGGAATAAGATCTCAAGGTTATAGTAGTTCTGTGAGAATAACAGTTCAAAGCCAAAAGCAGCTTTTCAAAATGCTAGAATAATATCGAGAATTAACAGGAAAAAATTAGACTGCTAATTCTATGACATCAATCTGAGGTACCAATACACCAGACTGTGATTCCCCCCGCCTCAAAAGGGATACAGCAGAACTAGAAGAGGTAAGGGCAATGACACAACGTTACCCAAGGTATGAAATAGATTCCTTCTAGACAATTATTAAAAACGCAAGGAATTTTCAGTATGAAAAGAAATGATAGAGAGAGAATATGATGAACTTCAAGAAAATCATGAGTGATACAGAGAAAATAAATAGAAAATAGTGTAAGAATTAGGGATTATCAAAATTAAACCAGCGAGTACCAGTTTCCCAAAAGGTGGTATTTCTTCACAAAATACACAGGAATTCTTAGGGAGAGGATGGTATCGATATTAAAGTAAGTATATGGTCTGAAAATTTGGAAAAAAACAAAAAACCAGATTCATAATCTTTCCACAATATACTACCCTATTTTAGAAAATCCCAGTTACAGACTAGAGTAGTATTCTGAGGAAGCTTCTATACATTCTCGTAATTTTTTTCTTATGTTCTTCGTTAGGCATTCACCATTACCCATTACTCAAGATATGTAATGGGCTAGATGAACACTCTGGTCTGACTTCATACAGTCTTTTTCGCTTGTCTCTACTGGAGGCATCTTATGCAATAAAACACGAAAACTCAGGATACAAATTCCGTATTTCTCCATCACAGCTAACAACTTTGCCATCATCTGTACAAGACTAAATTTTGCACTGCATTTCTTTTTGTTCCTTCGTATTCTGGAGACATAACTAACACTAGCCATAAATTAACAAACTAAAAAAAGGCAATTTTTTTTTAATGAAGAACACTTCTGTTTCTATATTCTATCAGTACAAATAATCCTTTTTTCTCTCCTTTTTTTTAGTGAAATAAGCCTTTAAAAGTGCCTCCAATAAAGCAGCATGTAGACTACACGACACCCATAGAAGCAAAACAGCCAGTAGTTCACATGAATTTGAACTTACAGTAAAACAGCACTATAGAACAACAGTTTGTATTTTAGTACTGCTCTGGTTCCGCACCAAGAAAAATAAAACAAATAAAAATGTTGTTCTTACTGTCACAGCCTTTAGGGCATTAACAGGCCCTAATGAGCCTGACTAGCCTCACCTAGGGCTCAGCCATGGACTCTCAGTCCCTGCCTGCTTGTGATCCTGCCTCCTGGATGGACCTGGACCTGCACTGGAAGCAGCTTGTATCCTGGATGGATCCCTTGCGCATACGTTGTAGCCTTCCCTACAGTCCTGTCTCTGGCTACGTCTCATTCTCCTCCTGACTGCACTCCCTGGTTAGTCCCTGAAGCTGGGTCATGGCTTGCCATGTCTGGGGCTGTCAAAGGACCCTGCTACCAGCACCTTGCCCAGCCTGCTGGGCTCAGCCCCCGGGGATGGCGCCTGGTCAGCAAGGGCACTGCCCATGGTAGGGTCGCCCCTAGCTCCCAGTTCTCCTTACATTACCACAACAATTCCAATTATATAAAGCCCATTTTATTGTCGGGTTTAGCTCTGAGGGTTTATGGTCTGCTAATAAGTGACTTAGATCTATTGCACAATTTTTGGGAAAAGATTGTACAACAGATTTAAGTACTGAAGACGACACTAATACAAAATGCTTAGGGACTAAAAATCAAGTTCTCCTCAAAAAAATATACGTTCATGATGAATCATTTTAAGATCACTAACAGCACACACAAAGAAATTAATTAAATAGGATGCGAAAGAATCCAAACCTGATACAAAGCAAGAGTGTGTCCATATCTCTGGAGTGGCCCTTTGGATACAGGTACTACGTTCCATATACTGCTTTCCAAATTGTAGCTAGAAGAGAAATAGAAAAGTAAACTTTTTCTACCTGCAGAGAAATAGGGACTTTTGTGTGTTTGAACTAACGTCCATTTGGCAATCTGTGCACACTTGATGTCACTGTTGTTTATCTGTTCACAGCAGTAACATGATCACTTTTAACTGTTACAACAGTGTACTAACTGGTGATAGCGTACTAAATGCTCACCACTGAAAACAGAAGCAGCTCTTTCAGGATCCCATCAACAATCTCAGAAAACAGGAGTGTAATAAAAACTACCAGACTTAGCAATCTAGTTTCATAACTTTCTTGTAAGCTCACTGCTATCACTCACACACAAAAAAAAAAAAAAAACACCAAACTGTTTATGCCACAATCTTTTGCATTACTTTGAAAATTTATTGTTGAGCATGCTCTCATCTGTATAGTTGATTTTAATTTCCATTAAATTTTAATTAATAATTAATCCATTAATGGATTAAAAAAACAAGATGGAAGAGATGTAAAAAATAAGATGACAGACATAGAAAAGGACATTACGGAAGATGATGGGATTTGTTTTGCATGATTGCAAAGGTGTGGAAAAAAATAAGAGGTAGACAAAAATAGAATAAACATGGTAATAAACATATCCCAATACTTGCATTTACCACATTTAGGGCCTGTATGTATATAGGTCACCATACAAACTGTGATAAATATGAAGAAGTGAAATATGGATGACCTGTTTAACCCTACTGGCAGGGCACCAACAGGCTAAGTGCATGCATCAAATACAAGTCTCCTATAATCGTAAATTAACATCAAAACTGCAAACAACATTCTAGATGTACTAGCTGAAAAATATCAGCACATAAAATAACACTTTTAATGAAGAACCTAAAACCACATAAAACCTTCAGTTATTGCAGGGCAGAGGCTACCTGCCTGGTAAGATCTGGATTCCCTAAGCCACATCAGAGAGAGTATGACAAAGGAGAAATCACTTACTTCAACACCATTTGGAATGAACTGTAGTTAAAAGCGTATCCACCAATGACCCACATAAATTTCCCGTGCAGGACTGCCTTATGGGAAGCCCGGCCCACGGAAGGGCTGAAGGGCTTTACATTTGGTAGAATCCAGTAAGACTCCGTGGAAGGGACGTTCAAAGAACAATCTGGACCTGTTTTGTAAATAAATGCGCAATTTGTACAATCTGTTAGACAGGGATGTTAAAGCCAATAAAGCAGAAACAGGGGAGGCTTAATTACAGATGTCAGGATTGCTCATTCTGATGAAATACAGTATACACTTTTATGCTTAACAGATGCTCAATGAAAAAAAACAACAACAAGGGATGTCAGTCAAATTGAAAGCATTATTAGCTCAAATAATAATGATCTATTTCTGCTTTCTTCTCAGAAAACATACTCTATGAGTCACAAATTGAAAGAACGGCATAATGCACCACATTTTTAGACACTGTCTAGGTCTAAAATGTGTAGTACAGTATACACTGCACTTTACCTCTGGATAAAAACGATACTGCAATTGAACTAACCAGAGTAAGCTCATATCAAAGCAAATAATGTTATAGTAAATTAAGTTTCAATATAGATTATACTATTTTAAATCAGGAATCAGAATTCACCCTTTGCCCATACCATTCTATATTGTCTTTCAAAAGTAAAATACACTGTAAAATGCTTTATGAGAGGAATGTTTTCAATATTTAAATTTTTTGAAATTTTATAGCTCATTCTGCAAAGATACCAAACCCAACAATTACATGTTCTTTTAGAACATATTTTAGCAAATTATTTCTGCTAAACGACGATAAGTCAGCAAAGTGTGTCATTTTTAAGTTATATGACTACTAAAATCATGAATAGCAGAAACATTTTTTCATTTGTTCTGTAATAACCAAAATATGATCTCTTCATCATTAGTTTATGCTCTAGATGTCGGAAAAAATTTAAAATCTTGGTATTTAAGATCTCAATATTTTCAGAACTTTGCTAAAATAAAACTTAAAAAAAAAAAACAAGACAGCATATGCACTATTTGCCTCTTGTCAGTGACCGTACAGCATTACTGACTGTCTTTATTTCTAGAGGGGAAACACTGAATTTTTAGAAGACCAATGTTTACACCAATGTTCTCTACTTGAATCATTATCAGTCATGGAACTGAAATTTTTATCACCAGTGATGGCATACAGATACTGTATGACAGCTAAATTATTTCTGTAATTTGATGCTGATACTATAAGCAATGTTATGTCCCTCTCAGCCTGTGTGACTGGGATAAATCCTTCCCTCAAGCTACTGGACATTACTAAAAACTAAAGCTGTCGAAGTCAGACTGGGTATAATCTTCTTTGGAAACTCAGTGTTAACGTGCTTAGAAAGAAAAAAACACCACACAAAAACCTCAAAAAGCAAAAAGCAAACACACATACAAAAAACAACCCCACACCAACAAAGAAAAATAGTCTCCATCCCAAATGTCACACATGACATCAACTTTTTATAAGGTTCCAAGGAAGATCTGGAAAGCTACTGGCCTGCTATGCTTTTGTTTCTAACAGACAAATCAGCAGAAACTGTAACAATGGACAGAATTAGTCAATAGATAATTGCCATCTACCCATAAAAATCAGTATAGCTTCCATAAAGAGAAGGCCTGGCTTTCAAACCTATTAAAGGTCTTCAAAGATATCAAGATCAGGTGATCCAATTGATACACTGACATGGATTTTCACAACGCTTTTAAAAAAATTCCTCAAAGAATTTTAAGGAAACCGTTTAAGACAACTGTGGTAGCAAGAGAATGAAGGCTTTTGCATGGCTAAATGGTTGACTGTAAGGTATACTAAGAAATAGTAGGCAGGAGTATATGGCCACTACTTAAAGGGAGGCAGGTCACCTGTAGACCACAAGGATTCGACATACACATTAATGATACGGAAGAATATGAGCAGTGAAGAACGTTTGCTAATAAAGGTAATTATTGGAGGGCAGAAAGAGTAAGATCAGGTTTGAAGAACCACAGAAAAAGTTCTTGTCTGACCATGTGACTGAGCAATAAAATTCCACCTTAAATTCAACATAGGTAAAACTATGTAAGCTATATTCTAGCTTGACTAAAAAGAAAATAGTCTCTCAACTAATCATCGCTAGTCAGTAGTAAAGTCTCATCTTAAGATAACTCACGAAAATATCACCTCAACACCCCACAATGGTCAAAAAAGCGCATCATAGGAGCAGAGAACACCATTACCCCACTGTATAAATCAGTGGTTTGGCCTACGCTTTGAAAACCGTGTGCGCTACTCAATAAGAAAATAGGACTGGAGGCCGTTTACAAAAGAGTAATACAGATGTTCAAAGGAACTGAATGGCTTCTGTAATTGGAACTACTGAGTTAGCTAGGACTTTTTTACATGGAAAAAAGAAAATTTGGAAGCGAATGACAAATATCTATAAAAAAAGTGACACAGAGAAGATGGATATGAACAGCCTACAGCCCCTCTGAATACACGAGTCGAGATTTAGCAAACGCAGTTTGAAGTAGCCATGTTCAAAACAAACAAGAGGAGGTAAATTCTCCATGCAAATAGTATCAGATCTCCTTAGCAAGCAATCCTGACAAAGACGACTCTGGATGCAAAGGTTTACACTAGGTAAAGGAGAGACTGTACAAGCATTCAGAAGAGAGTACTGCTGAAGTTCACTAAAACTAAATTTTTAATTTACATCAAGTTCATACTTTTAAAACCTATGGGGGGGGGGGCTGACTCCATTTTTCTGATGTGTGTTATCATTTTTGGGGCACCTTGTTACAATTACTTCCTATATACAATGACGAGGCAAATAATCTGTACGTAACCACTAATCAACGCTTCCTAGTACTCTATAGAAGAATGATGTCCACTTGTAACCAAATTACCTTCCATTCGTTAAATGATGGAGACACGCAGTTCCCATTGTTCATTATACTTTCTACCCAGAAAAGATTAATGGTATTTGAATGAGCTCTAATGAGAGTATGAAAAATTCAGTATATTATTTCTTAAGCATTAATAATAGATACTGGAACAGAATTGTAACCTCAGCAAGATTCTGATTTGATAAATCACTGGAGGAAACACCTAATTTGAATCTAAAAGTGCTTAAAAATAAACAATTGATTAAGTATTCTTTGATCAGGGAATAGCTTAGAATCACGAAAAGAGTGCCTCCAGTTAGAAAACGAAAACACATTTTTGTCTTTTATTACAGCTGCCAGCCTCGCACAGAGGTGTGGTGGTCAACAGTGTCCCCTAGTGGCAAACAGAGAATAAAACACAAAAAAACATATGACGATTGATTTAACTTCCAAAGACAGGGAATCTCAAGAAAGCACACAGCAAAGCTAAAATATATTTAGATGATATTGACTGTATGAAAGTGAGGACAAGCAAAAGCTTCGCATACAGAGTTAACAAAATGCAAAAATCTTAACAATACTGTCAACAAGATCAGTGATTGAAAGAATGTTGCAGATAACTTTCCTACAACCTCAGTGCTTCATTGCTCATCTACACTGAACGACAGGAAAGGTGAGACATAGACGAGAAACACCATGCACCCAGGTCTTGTTCTGGCATGGAGAACAGACACATTCTAAGGAGAGACACCTGAACTCAGGAGCTTGAAAGCAGCAGGTTTTCTTCAAAGAGCACAGTACCCTGTGCATGACACACATGCATTAAAGCGACATCACTTGACACTGGCACCAAAAGAGGCACCCCTGGCCCCCACTCACTGCTTACTCCTCAGCTAGTATCGCTCCTGGCACCAGTTTTGACATGGCTGCACCATGAACCAGACGAGGGAATGCATCCAGGTTGAAACTTGCTTTTATTTTTAGCCAGGTTAGCTTTTAATCTGGATGTGTTTCCTTATATGTTTCACCTTGCCCACACACACATGCCTCTGCCAAAACACATTAAGACTGCGGGACCAGGACTGCCTCTTCAGTGAAAGTGTAAAACATTCATGGAGTTATCGTAGTATGTATCAACTAGTACAAAACTGGAACACATAGTTGAAAAAAACCCAGAGCAATAGCATAATAATGACTTCTACCAAAACATCATTTAAAGAGCAAATGCTTATGTGTAGCTATTGCCTTATAAAGGCAAGGTAAACATAGGACTTACAAACATCATTTACAGATTTTCCTACCTAAATATATACACCATCACCACCATTATTCCAGCGTAAATACATTTTCTGTTCAGAAACATCCCATTCACTAAACACATGCCTTTCGTGCAACAGAGAGCACTACAGCCACAGAACAAAGATAATGAAAGATATGTTTTATTATTATCTAGGCAAATATGATTTTTCTCCATTTATGAAAAATTGGATTTCTTTCTTATCTTCCTCATGTGTCACTCAATCCACTGGTGGGAAAAAAAAGAAAAAAGCTTTAAAAACAGCAAACAATTTCATAAACCTGAATTGGAAGTCGATTATGTTATCCTCAGAGATAGGAAAAAATTCTAGAGGTTTAAAAAAGCGATTTATCCACACAAGAGAAGGAATCTAATTTCTATTTATTGAGGAGTTTCACGAACTGCCAAAGTAACAATCTGTTCTAGTACTTCAAGTCAGAAGATCAATTTCCACCTAATGAGAAAACATCATCTATTGTCTTCAACCCTAATCTTTTCATTTGGGATCACAAGGAAAAAAAACAGAAGTATTGACGTGTTGAATATAAATGTCACAGTCCTGTTTTTCATAGAAGTATCTAAATAAACTATTTGTTATTTATCTCATATTTTATTTTCCTTCTGATTGAGAAATATTGCTTTAACATAATTTTTCAACCACCACAAATATAAACCAAATATTACTAATCTCAAGTACCCAACAAAATCTTCATGAGATAGAGAATTTGAGATTATGAAGGACATTTTTCAGAAAAGAGAATATAGCTGAATATACTTTCAGTAAAAATTCTATTGGAAATTTTATCAAGCAGTATATCACCTTTCTCACAGGACAGTAATGAGATAGTAGCTACATAAAAATACAAAGTTGCTATGTAAATGAAAATATAAATGTTGTTCAAGAATGGCTCACCGGCATTCTAATAGTAGGTGCATTCATGTGTCCCTACACTGCCATTGCACAGCTCTGCAACAGCCATACGGCATGTAATTATCTCCCCCTCCTGCAAACAGTCTTGCTCTAAATGAGACTTAATGGTAGGCAGAGAGATCCTGGGTAGGTCTCCAGCTAAAGCAGCATGGTAGCAAGCTGTGCCAGGACTCAACCTCCTCCGTGAATGAAACAGTCAGAAATCCTAACGAACACAAGCTGATACAGTTCTTGAAATGCCATCTGGTTGCTATTACTCAGTCCTGTTTCTTTCCTCGGCCGCAAGATCCAAGAACGATCCAGCCTTGGCCAATCTGCATGGTCAGTCCAAGCAGAGAAGCCAAGGGGGCTGCACTGCCTGCTATCGGTGCCTGCTGCCCGACAGCACCCTTTAACTGTTCGACTTCAGGTCTCCAACTCCAGATCAGCTAGGTTGGTACAGAAGAATAAGGCCTGATGCCATGGCAGTCTCTACTGGAAGCACATTGCATGGAAACCTTTCCTAGTCTTTTGTGACTAAGGACAAGTATAGTCTTTGGGAGATGCTGCATGAAATTTGTCACCTGAATATTAAACAAAAAAAAAAAAAAATGTTTTGCTTCTTACTCTCTAAAAGAAACAGGGACTTGTCAGATTGGCAGTAGCTGACAGTATTCATTGGATTAGAGACTCTGACACTCCATGCTAACACCAGCAGGATATCAAGCTTTAATAGCTCTGCTAGCAACTTTTAGAAAACTTTACAGCTCTAATAGTCAAAAGCCTCCTTCCATTTTTCAAACTAGATGTACTGATGGCCAGTTTACCCCAATTTTTCTTCTACCAGTGTTGCTATCACTGGACTTAAAAAGCTGGTCTGCCCACACACCCCACAAATGTTTATAAACAGCAATACTGTTCCCTCCCTTTCTTCATTTTACTAGTTTAAACAAACTATGTTACTATCTTCCATAGCCTGGACCATTCTAATTGTTCTCCCTCTAAGCCTGTTTCAATTTGTATTCATGAAAGTGTAGTAACAAAACCGAAACATGGTACTAATGTTGTCATATGTTTAACTGTAGATTCTGTGACTGACCATGCTGCTAGCGCTCTTGACACTTTACAGCCTACAGTTCGTGGAGTATAAAATTAACAACATGAATTAGTTCATATTCTAATTGAGATAGACAAGCAAGTTTTCTCCCATGTCACCTTTCACACTTCAGTTCAGGATTATAAAACAAATTCTTAATAGTCTTAAGCCCTAAATGTGTGAATTTACAATTTATACTGAATTAATTACATCCCTACACATTAATCCTTTTTTTTCAAAATATTCTGATCCTCCTTCGTATTTAAAGTGACTCCCACCTTTTACTACCAGATTTCATGAGTAGTCTGATGAGTAGATTATAAAAATTATGAGATCAGTCCCAAGATCGGTTTTTAAGTAGTGCTGATACTTTTCCATCCTAAGTTACTTGTTCATCATGCCCATTCACATTCCTCAATTAAGAAGCTGTGTTCCCCTTACTGTCCCTTATGTAGTCTCTGCTTCAGTTTCAGTGATCTCCTATCATCAAATACTGGGGTTCAGTTAAAATATATTGCATTTTCTTGTCATTTTTCTTACAAAGTGTTTTAGTATGAACTGCACCAATAAATCTACATTTCAACTGTTCAATCACATCATATGTTTAATTACTTCTTTCCTCAAGTTGTGGTCTAGAGCTTTACACACTGCTGAAATCAAGGTAACAAGTTTTGAGCTGCCTGAACCACTTTCTTCCTATTCTTAAATAAAGGTGCTACAGATAAGGAACTAAATTTAGTACCTTCCCTTATCAGTGAGATCAGCACTATCTATCCCCTTCTTGTGTTCAGGACACAGTATTACATTTGTTCATTAGTTTAATCCAGGGTTTGTATGTACTACCTTGCTACATTTATGTGCATGCATTTTAAACAGATATTTAGAAGGCCACAGATTTATTTTAAATTAATTACATTTTTCATTAAAACCCACAAATAATAGGGGACTACTTTCCTAAATCTCAGCCTAATTGCACATAGAAAGCATTAGCAACCACTTTAACACAACCAACTATTTATTGAGATGAATCCAATCAATTAATAGACTCTACTAAACTTGCTTTCACTAATCGTCAGGTGACACCACAAAGGTACTTAAAATTGAAGTTGTCTCTTCATTTAACTGTCATGTCCTCTCTTCTGCAATAAGGATATTTCATTTTCTCATACAGCATTTTCAGACACTAAATTTCTAATTATAGTATCTATATTTTGTTTAAAAATTGCACAAAGTGCTCCAAAGATGCTTGACAAATTATTAAATTCAATCTTAACATAAAACTGAAGAACACGTTTCCACTACATATGAAATAACCATTCATGTTAAGTGAGTTCCTTCTGATGAATTCCGTCTACGCAAAATTTCCTCAGACAATTCTCATTTCTACAATACACATCGTGAAATTTACAAATACAGGGCGCAGAAATTGCATTTTAACTTAAAATTGGGGGAGGAAATGATTCCTTGGGTTTATGTTCTTATGTGCATATATATAGCATTAATGCACAACTATTTAACAGGACATCTCCCAGACTGTAAAACTGCGGTTTCTTCTGTCTGCATTGATACTTGGCCAGGGGGAAACTTGAAAAGTAAAATCTAGGCAAAAAGGGCATTATCACAGGCAGAACAGTTATACAACACCTGCTTCTATTTTTTTCTTTCTGTCCAAAACGAGGCTTGTTCAAAGCAAGTGTTACATCATAGCTCCTCTTCTCTGCAAATACGTACTTGTATGATTACTGTTCAAGAACATCCAGACACAACAGGCCAAAAAATCTCAGATTTCAGACCTCTCAGCATTCGACATAAGCTTCTTCCAGTGCTGCGTTTTAACTGTCACTGCCTCAGCTCACATCTCAAACCTTCTCCACCAGTTTCAATAAACCAGCATCATACAAGCACAGCTTTGCTAAGTCTCTGCACTGCGGAATAAGGCAGGTCAAACAAAAGAGTATGACCTCAAAGCCTTCCATTGAAGCACTGGGAATGAACTCGACTCTGGTTAGCCCTTTCAAGATAATCTAAGTCAAGTATAGACACATATTGACATAGCAGTTCTGCCATATTCAAGACACTGTTAGAATAAACGCCATAGTAATGAGCAAGGCAAAAATACTGACATTTACACCGTAGTAGTCATAGCGCTCCTTTTATACTCTCATTGTTTACTTTTCTCCTTACATAAAGGCTCATTTTTCCCTAGAGAGATGTTATAAAATTCAAGCTGCCTGAAAAGCTAATAGACGTATTTAAAAGTTAATTGGTTTAATTTCAGAATCTGGTCTTCCGCTATTTCTCTATCTTCTAGGAACAGATCCGCAGGGAGAAACAGCTGACTACACATATTCCAGAACTTTTATTGGTGTTTTAACTGTGGACTAGATCTGATCCCCAGGACTGAAGGCCTGTTTGTGGCTGGTGTGCATTACGTGCAACCCCGGAGCTCATCTTCTGGTGTGGTTTCATCTAAAAGGAACACAGTTTCTGTGTTTTCAAACCACCCCATGATACAAGGCAAGACACAGCACACATGGAGGATCAAATTTGCTTCAAAGGGTACCCTGCTGATCCTCTTAAAGACTAATGTAAATGCACTCTACAATTGCTCCCTAGCAGATCCTCTTTTTGCTTGCAGTACTGGTGTTCAATGACCAAAGTACCAATAAAGTTTCTCTTAAATTCAATAGAGTCTTCAACTCTTTTTCTGCTATCTGCAGCCAGTATGAAAGGTACCAGCACCAAGAGCATCCCCACATCACATTGGACAAGCAAGAGGAGTTATTCTGTGCCTGTGCAGGACCTCTCAGTGAGGACTCCCACCAAGTATTAGTCACCACTAACTCCATGATCTCCCCATCATAAGACTGTTTCCTAGAGAGCAAATCAATTTTGTGGCGTGAACTAAAGACTTGAGTTCTTTCTGGTATTCACACCCCTCCCTAAAGTGCTGATCCCCAAACTGGGCACTATAATCCAATGTTATCTCTCCAGTGCCTATCACAGAGAAGGGGTCACTTCCTCTCCACTCAAAATTCCTCATAATTACTACCTACAATGATTTGCAAGTCTTCTAACAATCGCTGCTTTCTAAGACAGCCTTTCTTTTGCCAACAAAGCCTGCAGTCTTTGTTCCCAGATCACTTTACATTAAGTGATATTAAGACAATTTTCTAAATTATTACTTTGAACTGGATGATTTAGAGCTATTTTAAATGAAACTATCCTCCTTAACTTACCATACAGTGACTCTTTTTATTTTACCTGGAAATTATATCAGGAAAAGTTATATGAAATAACTGAGTTTTTTTTATAAAAATGTTGTTTAATATCAGAAAAAAATTGGTCACTGGAAAAATCTCCAATTAAGCACTTGGCTACTGCATATCTTACAGGTATTTATATTTTTTTTAATTCCTTCCGTTAAACAGAAATTAGCAGGCTAGTTATTTCCTTTACATGATAGTAAATCAAGCTCCTTAAAGAAATCAAACAATATGTCTATCAACAAGACCTGTAATATTACTTTTAAAAAGCATACAACACATTCATAGTTGTTCGCAGTATTTTCAGCACGTCCAAAGATAGCCTACTTAACCCTTTTAAAAATGTGGAACGGTTTACAGTCCTTTTAGTCATCCCGAATTTTTAAACCCATTACAGAAGTTAACAGTTTTGAAGTCTTCTCTGCTCATTTACAGCATGAGACAATCCAAGACACAGTGTTCCTGGTATCAAAGTGAATTTGCTAGCTGTAAACACATATTGGCCAAAAGGTAACATCTTTCTATCAACTACCTTTTTCAACTTCTTAAAATGGTCAAATAGTGCAAGAGACATTGCTTACGCCTCAGCCAAATCCCCATTTCTTTTTTACCTGTGCTTAGCAAAGAAAGAGAGAGCAAGTCGGTAGTTTTAAGACATTTTTGTTTTCCTCCCTGAGTTACAACCACAGCCTGTATCACCAGGCATCAACACATACTGCTTCAGAATATCCAGGCAGATTAGCCAGTAACGGGAGAGCATAATATGATGTAGTACTCATAAAAGGGATCGCTCTTCAGGAAAAGCTTCAGCCTCCTTTATGTTGCCTGAATATTTTAAATTAATCAGATTTCAAGTAAATACTAAATTTTCTTCCTGTGAGTACTTCTAAGACCAACCGTCTCAGAAACATTTAACATTATTAAACATTATTAACATGATTAAAAATAATACTTTTATTGTTAATAAAAAGTGCATTTAACAAGCACATTTTTGTTAAATGTACTTTTTGTTCAAAATAAAAGCATTACTATTAAATTATTTGCTTTCCAAGTCTCAAAGCTTTTATTGTCACGGCATTATTCTATACTTCTACGACAGCTAACTGCAAACATCTACAAGATCCTCCTTCCATAAAATGTATCTAGTAACTGGAGGACCCTACCTTTTACTCAAACGAATTATTCTATCCCACAGCATACAGCATTCTCTTTTCTCAGAATAGATGTCTCAATGTGACATTTTCTTCAGAGATGCTATCTCCACAATATCCACAAGATGTCCCCAGCGTAAAAGAAACCCTATGCTTAATAAAACATCAAATACCCTTTTTACGTTCTGAACCATGGATTTTGTTTATTGAACGTCTCAATGCAGTACAATGATTTTTTTTTAATATACGGACTAAACATACTCAAAAAAACCCCAAAAGGTGAAAGAAAAAAAAAAAGCCGTAAAATTCTCTTCAAAAACACTGAAATCAAGACCCTACTTCAGCCACTTGGTTTGAACTACCAAGCACAAGAAAAACTTGGCAGACAGCAAGAGTAGTAAGGTAAGCAGAAACATTTATGATTCCAGCGTTGCAAATAACCCACGTAGAAAATATTGTCAGCTTAGAAACTACAGAATAGATAGATGTAAATTAATAAATAGAACAGAGAAGCAAGCAGTCTATCAGAGAGCTTAAGGAAAGTCTGGTGTTGTTTTGTATCTAGTAAGGAAAAACAATTATGTATCCACACCAGTTCATCTGTCACAGAATTAAAAACAAATAAATAAATTGAAATCTATATAGGTTCAGTGAAAACCCAAGGAACAATGAAGCAAATTATCTGCATATAGTCCTGCTCACTGTAGGAAAGAATAGGAAACTAGTACACACAGAAATGCTAGATGAAAAGAAGGTACTAACTGTGGAAGTTAGAGTTTGAATTTTATTTCATTCTCAAAACTTCTAAGGAAGTTTTGTGCACTCTAAATGAAGGTCTAGCCTAAAAAGCGTTTCCAAAGATTCATAACTCTTCTCCATTTTGTACACAGTCATCTGAGATTGCAAGGAATCAATGCACAAATAAAAGGGTGATATTCTTGTTGCAAACTTTATTCACAACCTCCTTACAGAGATTGAGCTTTCAGGATCTTTTTTTTGTGCACCACAACCATGAAAGGTTCTAAATGACTCAGAAACAAGTCTGCACTGTTTCCATTCACCAACCATACTGCTAACCCACTTCCTTTCTGTGGGTGCACTGACTGCCTTTTAATGAACAACTTCATTAATAATTAAGAAATGTATTAAAACTCATGGTGTCTTTGGTCTAATGGGTGTGACAGCTAATAGGAGTAAAAAAGTCATTTCCTTTGACATGCAAAAAGAAACAGCAATAAAACAAAAGTAGAGACAGGAACTAACGGGAAGAGGTCATATCAGCTAAGTAATCTGGAGGTATTTTAACATTTCTTTTAAGAAAAGAATAGCAATTTCAATGTATAGCAAGTTAATCCAACTGAGACATCTAATCGGAGTGGTAAAGCATAAAAAGAAAAAAATTGACAAACGTCTAGCATCTAGTAAGCAAATTAAACATTTAGGATCTTAAATAACTGTTACTTATTAAAGATCAGTTATTTACGGTACTGGAAGTAAAACAACAGCACGTGCTTACGGTACCTCCATTACTCCCCAATACGTGTCCACACAGACTGTCCTGTACCATCGTAAAAAAAGAGCTTACCTTCCTTTTTCATTGAGAGGCTATACAAAAACACACAACTAAAAACCAGACAGTGAATACTTACTTTGGGAAGTACTAAAAATACAATGTGATGATGTGACACTAAGAAAGGGGGAAAGAAAAATCAAATCTAGCTAAACATTACAATAGGAAATTAGGTTATGGAGGAACTTAGTCTTCAGAAGTGCTCACAACTCTGCCATTATTTTCTTCAAGTTAATGATCCAAAAAGAAGAACACCCACCACAAGAAAAGTTTAGGTCAGATATTTCCGCAATATCTTCAGACAGAAAGAATCAAAGCTGCGATCCTTTTATGGCATTAAAGTACACCCATCGAGGTCCACACAAAAATTTACTCCAGAAATTATTTTTTAATTTACATTTATTCTTTAAAGATGCTAATATGCATACTAGATAGGATGCATTAAAAACGGTTATTTTAAATATTAACTTCATTTCAGATAACAAAATCTTACCTTGCCAGCTATCATTGCAAACACACAGCTTCTCGCCTGTCAGATCACAGTACCCATGATCTGGACTGCCACAGTTGGCTTTACAATATGGAATATCACAGGCTTCTCCTTTCCAATACTTGTCACACTCACAGTACACACGGCTTGGTACGGACACACTGGTTGTACACTTTCCATGTTCTGAGCAGTTATTAGGACAAGAATTAATTCTGAAAAAAAATACGTAAAATACGGGAAACAAAACCACTGTCATCCGCTTGGCTTGTTATCGGACAGTATTTCAAAAGTATTTGTTAAAGTAATTCTTTTTTTTCCTGAAAAATTTCTATGTACTGATAAAACACAAGTTTAATTATGATTTTACACGCAAGTGAGCTGAAAAGGTGTTCATCCAGGCTTATATACACAGTCTGTGATGCAGTTGGGATCACAAACATCTTGTACTTTCAGAGGTATTGACATTAAGCAGAAAGACAGGCCCTGCCTGGATGGACCATCATCTAAATTATTGTGTGTTCCAGTACAAGTACTCTTCCCTCATCCTCTTCAAACTTGTTATCTCTAGGATCATCCACGCTGGAAGTGACTGTGAGCAGTAACCCTTAAACTCTCCACAACAGGCATACAGTTAAAGGGTTTTCCTGAGTGGCTTTGGTCCATACTATACAGCAACGTCTAACATCCAAGGAGAATAAAATTGGAAAAACACAAGATGGTTAATATTCCGAAGCTACCAAAAAGCAGCACTTCATGCTTTGAATCCTTAATAACAGGTCCACCTTAACCTTGCCTCCTTAACTCTGCAGTCAGAGATGCAAACAGAGGAAAGATTAGCCTGCAAAAAGTCTGTGACAGCTATGGGATTTAGCATTTCTGTGATACACCCTACCAAACAATGAGATCACAGGCAATTGGACTCTGCAAGATTATGCAAGCTGGTTCTGCAAGTGCAGGCAATTCCCTGGAGATGAGAGGGATGGAGGACATTGAAGTATGCAGATCTAAGAGATTTCAGAAACAGAATATGGATCTCAGGCAGTACACACCTGATGAAGTCCAAAAAGGACATAAAACCTTTTCTGACAACTCATTGCTACAAACTACAAACCCCTGATGATAACGCAGACTGCTCCCTGTAGGTGTGTGAGGTGGGTACCATTCATAGCCTTCCCTGCTCGTACTGAAGGAAGGAAGAACTGAAAAAGTTTGTGAGGAATCGTTCAAGACTGGCCTTTGGCGAAACGAAGCTGTAGTAGGAGAGTCAGAAGATGTGTTTTCATTTTCTAAAGACTCACATCTCAAAGGACCGATTCTGTTACACAATCAAAAAAGAAAATTCCATGTCTGAACTGCAGATGTCCCACAGGTTTGGCCTAGTAGCACGCATGGTATTAAAACCCTCGATGGCATTAACTGCTGTACACCACAGCTGTGAGGAACCTCTACCCCAACTTCACAGGGAAAGCATTCTGCAGGAAGGTGAATAGTTTAGTCTTTCCAGCAACAGAGATACCAGTTTAAAAGCAGACATATTCCTACTGCAATGGATTCATTAAGGATTGAAACAGAATGAGAAAAACCGAACTGGCAGAGTTGGAAGCAGGTTGCCTGACTCCAAGGAACACAAAATTTACTCGGAGAGTTCTGGAATAACTATTGTTGTTTGCAACCGGCATTTTAGTCACAGATGCTGTGTTCTGTCTTCCTCAAAATAAAGGAACATGAGTGGTCCATCAAGATGAAGTCAAAGATGAAATCAGAAACTGCTTTGGGTTACTAAACCAAGGAAGAGAGAGGGTAACAGAAGTAGAGTGCAACGGATCAGTGACAGAAAAAAAAATAAGGCAGCCATAAAAAGCAATTGTAAGTACTTCTTTTGGCATTAAAAAAATATTTTAAAAGTATTCATCACAACAGAAGAAACAGAAGAACAGAGTACAGAAAATTTTGTGAGTTACATATGTAACAAAATTAAAAACTGGCAGTTATTTCATTTATTTTAAATGTTCCAAAAAATTAGGTAACGATATGTAACATGTGCCACATTACCAATTCATAAAAGAATGCAGAGCACATACACTCATTTCTTAAGAATGCCATGTCACACTGCTATTTGCTCCCAAGACAAACAAAAAAGCGCAATAAAAGCTTCAGGGATAACTTTAAAATGTATCTAATTACAGTAGAGAAGTCTGCATTTTACTGATGGCAACTGACAAAAATAAAAAATACCTAGTCTTCTAGACTGCCATTTCCAATACAACATATTTAGTGAGGTTCCAAAACTTTGAATAGCTATTTTTTTATCTGGTAGAAGGTGGGCAAACTGCTGCAAATCACAGGAACAATCTTTCCAGACAATTTAACAAAGACCTCTGACAAGAGTAAAGCTACAGTCAGAAGCAACAAATAGGAATTTAAAATGAATAAAGAGCATGACAAAAATATTACATGTGCTTCCACACTTGAAATGCAGTGCTGGCCACTGCATCCCAAAAATTGGTATTTCAGAATCCGAAGGAATTCAAAGTAAGGAACAAGAATATCTTCAATCATGGGAAAACTATCACATGAAGAAACAGGTTCAACAGGACCAAGCAATCCCCTCTCGAATCAAATCATCCAGTATCAAGAGACATCGCATCATGTGTCACAAGCATGTCCCAAATGAAACAGAAGTTGCAATCAACAGCTGGTGCATATAAGGAGGAAAAGGCTGTATGTTTAAAGCTGCTGACACAGAAGAATGGACTGCAGGAAAGCAAACATAGTTATACCAGACTAAACTTTGCCATCAGAGAATCTAAAAGACAGACAGTCCAGATAAGAACTATGAGTGCAGAACGTAGACCGAGATGGACAATAGGAGGGGGAAGTACCTGAAGAGAAAAGAAAGGGAATAAAACCCTTACGGCTGGTACAGCAATAAAAGTAAGACTTTGATGAAGGTGTCAAAAGCCACAAAAGTACATTCAGCAAGAAAAATCAAGCAACAGATGATCCTAGTTCAAGAGAAGGGAATTCACATGACAGCAGATATAATCTTCCTTCTATTCCATATAACAACTACATGTGTTGGATAAATACTGAAAGGGATACATTCTAGTTCCATATGGCATAGGAAAAACTTACTCTTGGAAGGCCATGTGGCTTCACTCAGAACAATATACTTTGTCTCCTTTTCTTTTTATTTTTTATTTTTAAACTAGTACCTTAATGACAACTCATTACAACCCCAGCTCCATGGTTTCAGAAACATAGCACTAAGCATAACTCATATGCTATTAATAAAGTCAATAGGTGAAGACTTTCCCTGGGTTTGACATTCTCCTGAAAGGAATGATTGGCTAATTAAAAAAGTAATTAGTTATTTAAAAAAACAAAACACCCAAACACTTACGAGTAAAAAATGTTAAATCCAGTTAGATTATAAGCAGCATCACTAAAAAAGTGTAGCAATGCATATCCAGATGTAGTAACTACTTCAGGAACAGTTTCATTTCCACGCACTTCAGGGACTATTAGACCACTGGAAAAGAAAGTGAGAATAATTGTTTTAATCAATTTTGGGGAGAGGGGAAGGAGAAAAAAAAAATAAAAGAGTTGAAGTTAGCTGTTCTGGTTTTTAATTATATAAACAAGATAACTCATAAATCTCATTTTTCAAATTCCTTTTAAAAAACAAATAATAAAATATATATAAAACTTGTCCATGTCTCTGCAAAGTAAGGTAGCGCTTTCCAGGAAAATAAAACAGACATCCTCCCTCACACAGTAATGCAAAAATACACTTTAGATTATTCTGAGGCTACTTTTACTGTTGGTGTAATTTCTAAAAATTATTTTAACTTGGGAAAAAATACATATCCTTCAGACAGGTGCTTAACTCTTACTGCCTTTCAGCATGAATTCTATTTCCACATAATATTTGCACCTTTAGAACTTTATCTCATTAAAGAATTTCAAACCTGGAAAGTATGCTAATTAAGTAATTTCCATGAAAAGGCAATTTCCAATGGAAAATAAAATACTTTTTAAAACTTCAGGAAGAAGTTGTCAATCTTAAACAAAGACTGAAGTAGGAAAAACAATATATTAAAACACTGGGAAAAAGGATCACCTGCATAAAACAGTGCCACATCACAAATATAAATTGAAAGTTACAGGAATCCTAAGGAAAACACTAGCAGCCAATAAACTGAAAGACATTTAACATAAAGAGGAACCTCCTCTTTCCTTCCGTTCATGCTACAAGTCAGGCTCCTGAAAAACAGCTAGACAGATTTAACAAATACAACTTTGGGAGGGGGAGAATACACAAGTAGTTACACGACAATTCAGGAGAATTAGGAGTGAAGGTGGTGCAATTGCTACAGCTGGGCAGGAAGGAGGGATGCCCTGAGCTTTGTTCCCTGAGGAAAAAGCACTATCATTTACACAACTAGTATTTCTTAAACTTCAGCAGTATCATCAGTATTCCACAGCACAAAATGAAGTACAAGTTTCTGCCCCGCAGAGTATGTGTGTATATACACACACAAATAGTTTCTGGTTTGTTGGTTTTTTGTTTTTTTTTTTAGTATAGCTTTGCACTCAATGGATATCCCATGATAAAACTTTTATTGACTTTAAAAGATCAGGATCCCACACCTTCTCTCAAGTCCACTTGCACAGAAAATTCTTCCTGGAATGTTTTCCAAAATTTTAATGGAAGGGTAGGAATAAACCAACTGAAACACTTCAGTAAAGTCCAGAAATGGAGGAAACAAATGTTAAAATTCATATACCGTGCTTTTTCTCTCTTAGACACATAGGAAACACAGCGCATGGACCTAATTCTTTACCTCAATGGTTTATTCTCATTTGAAAGGCAAATATTTAGTCTTTATTGAGGATTAGTTGTTATGCTCCTTGTTTATTGTTGTTGATGTTGTGTTTATTTCTAAACCCTGCTACAAATACTATGATTCTAGACAACACATATTAACTTGAAAAGATTTAGTTGTGTAGCAATTCTCACAAGCCAATGATACCACAGCAAAAAAAAAAAAAAAAAGAAATTCCATCATTTCAGTTGACAGGAAATTTGAGCTCTCCTCCAGGACTTTGAAGAATTTGATAATTTTGCCTACTATGAGTTAGTCACAATGATGTCCAGTTTCACAATCTAAGCATACATGTTACAAAATTACTGCTCAAGATATCCTTTGTATCAAAGGCCCTCAACAAGTCTCTTCATTCCTGGTACAGAAATGTAGAAGGCATTTAGCAGCCATTTTTTTTTTGTAACTTACACATAGTGCAACATTGCCTGAGTCACAGATTGCAATTCTCCCTTAAGCAGGATCAGATACTGACACTATTGCCCAGTGCCACACTTAATGCTCATTGAAACTCAGGAGTCACTATTGGAAAGCCTACTGGAACATACATTACTGATTGACTGTCTATGATCATTAACACTCCATGCAATGTCAGCATTAAGTACAAGCCAGGTAATGGATTTATGCTATGATCATCTAACCAAAAGAGTAGTGTTTTGCAATTTATTCTAATGTAACTTTAAATACATATTCCCATGATATCAACAAAAGAAAACAAGCTATTTAACAAATTAAATCCTCTAATGTTATTTTTTTCCCTGCAAAATAAAGATGTCCATATGTAACTACTTGGACTAAAAGGGAAATAAAGACACTCACCTAAATACAGCTATTAAAGGTGCATATATTGAATCTCCATCATATACATACATATGGTCCCAACTACATTCTGTGGCAAAGTGATTAAATCTTAATCTTAGTATTGCATTTGGGCTGGGAAAAAAAACAACAACAACAACAACAAAATCATTACATTGGTTTTACATTGATGTAAAACTTTATTTACAAAATTATTGAGCTCATAAGATAAAGAACTTTCAACAAAATTGATCACACCAGCATAACTATTAAAACATTTTGAGTACTAACTAAATATTTCAAAGAGTTAAATAGCAAAAATTCAGGGCAAACAAATATCTTACTTCATCTCAGAGAACCTTAAAAACAGCATCTTCAGACCAAGTCTAATAATCCCTAAAGTTAACAAGAGACTTAACTTCACCAGGCTTTATCAGTATTCAGAACCAAAAATTTCGAGCAATTAAAATATCCCAGTTTAATATACTAGCTTTACTTTGTAATTTCAGGACTATGCAGCTTAAAGAGTCTTTCAAGACAAAACCACCTACACACCTTCATTGCAGTATTGTACTCGTGGCTGAAAATAAAAAACTTAAAATGTAAATTTAAAATAGCAAGCAAGTACAAGCTTCCCCCCTATCTGGGGAGTTCAGATTTCACCACTTTTTGGTAGAGATCCAGATGGGGACTGTAAGATTTCTGAAAGGGGAATTTCCTCATATGACAAAATTAGCAGACTCCCAGGTATATTCCATACAACACGCTGATGATTTTATTTCATTTTTTTTTCTCCCCTATTGACAGGCTTGAGTGCCATTTGTTACTTTGGAAAACACATGCTTTTTTGTGAGAGATCATTTGGAGAGGTCTTTGTTCATTTTTTTGAAAGAGAGTATTTTATACATATGTGACTTCCCTGTGTTTTGACACTTTGCACTATGTTACTGGGTGGCTTTACTCTTCCACGTACTGTGCAGCATACTGTTTCCCCCAGCTACCCTCTCTACCATCTCCTGCAAAGAGGAAAAACAGAGCGAAGATCAACTTCAAAGCAGAGTTTGCATACAGTCCTGAGGCACGTTTCCACTTCAGCATAGTGAACCAGCTTGGGTAACAAGCAAAGTCTAGCAGTGTCAGAAAGATATTCAGCTGTAGCCTAGTCGCTTAAATTTTGAAGCTTCTACTGAAATGATTTTGTAAACTACCTGTAATTTCATCGCTGTTGTGTTTAAATTACTATCTGCATATAAGCAGACCAAATTAGATCACATAGATCATTACTGAGCTGCAACAACAGAGCAGACATCTAAAGTAATTGAGATTCTAACAATATGGAAATACAGAAGGGGCAATTTTCTTCTAGAACATTAGTAGAACTCAGACCTAGCTAAACTCTTCAGCAAAATCCTGACCCATACCCTAAGAGAAAGAAGTAAAGAAGTCCCACTGAAATTTAACAAATTTGTGCCATTAACAGTTAGTTGTACTAGTGCATATATCTCATTATTTCTTTGTGCATGTTCGTGTGTTTCTGGTGCTGCATAAACCGAAAAATCAGCAACAGACATGACACATCTAAGCTGTATAAAACTGAAGGCACAGTACGATTTTAAAATTAAGTACATGAGGAAAACTAAAATGCAAAAGAAAATACATTATGGAAGTACTAACTTTTGAGCAACATGTAACTGAATAATTATCATTAGACTGGAAGCATTCTGCACTTCAAGCCATTCCCGATTTATCAGTGCAGACTAAGATAATGGGTTAAATAAAAGGATTTTGTAACCACATTTGGAACTTATGTAAAGGTACTCAAACAGGGAACAAATTTATCACAGGGTTTTGAGAGCTTGCGGCACTGGCCAGATTCCAACATCAGCCTAATTTTTGCCAACAACTTGAATGGGAATGGAATTTGGCCAACTCTGAGCAATCCTGAAAATCCTACTTCAACTTTTTTTTTTAAATCTTTATAACATTTAAACAAAAACAAATGCACAAAACTGTTTATATTGTATGCAGATGCAGTTTCTACTTGAGGAGTTGCTTAGATCTCTAAAATACACAGTACCAAACTGTCAGAAAATTTAAGCCATGAAAATAATACTTACTATCCTTCAATTAACCATGTGCATTTAGTTTTATATTTATAATTTATTGGTCCATCTGTTAAATATCCAGAAGGTTCTGTTAACCTACAAGAGAAAAAACAGTGCTGTAATAAACTAGAGACAACAGAACAGATAACTTCAATGTGCCAAGAGATTCTTTCTGGATGGAAAGGAAATTGAGGGGGCGGGAAGAGTTAAGTCTCTCCATATTTCTTGTCACACTATTTTTGCTCATAAAAACTAGAAATCTGATTATTCTGTATCATTTATTTGCTTTCTTCCCCTAGGCAATCACAAGAATTCTAATTTTTCTAATTTATTAGCATGCAAATACTACATATCATTTAAATTATTCTTCACACGACATGGATCAAAGCCAATGTAAAGGGTTTTTTTGTTTAAGAGTATTTTGGTTTGGTTTGCTTGTTTCTTTTGCCATTGCCTTGCATCTTACTTATGAAGTTAGACCACAGCAGCAGTGGGAAAACTGTTCTAGATCGCAATAAATTAAGAGATAAACTATAAATTTAAATAAGCACATCTGCCAGCCTGTCCCTCTCATTCCTGGTCAGCAATGAGATGTGGGAAAGCAAAACAACACTGAACTAGGCAGAAACTAAATAAAATGCACACTAACAGCTATGAAAGGACAGAACAAAATGTCAGCATAGCCCAGTATCCTGTCTCTGACAGTGGTCTACAGTGGACAGCCAGGAAAGAATTTAAATCCCTATAGATACTCCCCGCAGGGTTACACCACCTTCAGCAACTTGCAGCTCAGGGACATTCTCAGCCAGAGGTTATGCCTTTGTACTGGTTTTGGGTTAATTGTTCTCCCAGAAGTTTGCCCATGTAGATTTGCAGCATCTAGAACATCCTGAAGGAATGATTTCTGCACATACAAGAAGAGATATCGCAACGGATTTTGTCCTGAGCCTACCTCTTGACAATGTCATCTGACATCTTTAGCTCTGGTATTGGACGCAAGTGAACCATGAATCTGTACAGTAGTAGAACAATGATTTCCACTTTGTTCTCTATTCCCACTTCACATTTTATTTGCTCTTTCAACAACTACTATGCTGACATTTTAAACACAACTAGATGCTATAACTTTTTTCTGAGTGATAATAGATAGTTCAAGATTCATTACATATAGAAAGTAATTTCAGGTAGCAATAGAACCTTTTTCCTCTCTTCATATATACTACTTCACACTAATCTATACAGACTGATAAAATGGCAGATGAAATTCAATAATCTATTAACATAAAAGCTTTCTGAAAAGAGCTTAATATCTTCAGCACACTATAACTTCACTACTTTACCCCATTTTGAGCATCCTTTATGATTATGTTGTATAGTTCAGGTTTTAAACAGATATTTCTGGTGGCCTTATTCCACTGGGAAAACTGACCATCCTACTCTTTAAAATGTTACAACTATGACAACAATTATAAATACATACTCAGAAACACTAATTTCTTTCCCTATAGTACGGAAAGACAATCATTAAGAGTAAGTATCACTGAATAAGAAAAAAGAAGCAGTTCAGTTTCGTTTCAGTTTTTTTAATAAAGCCATAGACTAGGTCTAAGTCCAGAAGCAATGTTGATCAAGCCGACCAAGTCACAGCTAAATTTTCTCACCAGAAGTCTAGCTGAACAGGAATTCAGCATCTGCTATGCTAGTAACTTGTAAGCTGTATACACCAATTTTAAAAACATTCACTACGACTACTGCAAATTATTTACATTTGAACTCATATCAAACACTAATTGCATACTAACAGAAGTCTATAGTTCCAAACATAAAAATATAAACATGTGGAAAGGCAATAAAAACAAGGGAGAAAAAAGAATTATTTATGAAACAAGGTCTGTGCAAACTCTTAGGTTTTTAAACTAGTTTCTTCACCTGTCCTGTAAGCACTGGTGTCAGTTTGTTAGGCACATTGTAAGCCACTCTGTTCTAGTTGTTGGTGGTTTGAATGAATCTTTACCCACACTTTGCTTTTGATGAAATGGGACAAAGTTCTCTAACGTGGGGAGCTGTCCAAATAATGGTACTTCTCAAGGCATAAAAGTAGTATCACTAACAGATTTTATGTTTCTGAATAAAAAGACGCGAAACAGACAAACAGCTGGTAGCATGAGCAACAGACTGGGAGGAAAAAAAAAAACAACTACTATATACTTCAGTCAGCTGAGAGAAAATTTCCCTAATAAAACCCAATATATTGAGCTGGTCCTAATGCTTCAGTACACCACTCCCCAAGAGCAATGGTTCTTGGGAAGTGCTACACAAATGCTGGTGTAGCTCATAAGCAAAGCAGTGACTGATGAAGCTTGGCTGGGAACTCCCACTCCTGCCTCGCTGCACGCTGGACAAGCCGCAGCCGTGGCCACAGGGACAGGCTAACCAAGCTCCTGCCAGCTGCTCTCCTGCAAGTCAGTGCCTGGCTGCAGAAAACTTTTGCTTGAAGAAAGCAAAAGACACAGGCAGTTTAAGTTTATAGTATTTCTTTTTGTTGAGAAATGTCAACTTTACCTAAAGGTATACTTTCACATTTATATACGCAAGAAATAGGTTTTCAGGATATTTCTGGTTTCTTTACATATTAATTACATTGTTCAGACAACGCTGAACATGATATCAACTTCCAACTTAGTGGTCTAAGTTGTACATCACTGATTTTGAAATCAAGCTGATACTGATGCTTGGTCCCTAGCAGAACCTTAGCAAAGCTGATTATAAGAACAGCCCCCATGTTTGAGCGTGTGCTAGATTGAAGGCATTAATTATTTTGGAAAAAAGGTAGTGATGCATAAAATTCCAACCAAAATAATTTAGTGCTGTCATATGGTTTATATACAGATGTAAAGTCTTCTATAGCAAGCCACAGAACATTTATTTTGCTGCAAGAAGTGGGAAATATCTTAAGTACTCATTTGCAGTCATGACCTCTGCCTTCTTAGTAGCTGTATATTGCAACGGAGGTGACTTACAAGAGTTGGTTCCATTAGTCAGCCCTTTGGCACCAGTAAAGTGCAAACCATTTCCATTTTGACCTAGGCTGATAATTTTTTGATAAACAGTTTCTTTCGTGAGCGTAGATAGCCTTTGAAACAGCTATTGCGCTTTGGTGAAAAAGTAAAGAATAAATAAAAGCATGACATTGCTTTGTAGTAATGGTTGTGGAAAATGGTAACATAAAGGGGCTGTTCTATTTAAAATAAACACGTAGCAAGACAGACGGGTACTACTTTATTGAGTCATACCAAGAACTTTTCTGTATCATTTTTCTTTCCAAACATTATCAAACCCCAAATCCCATAAATCACACATAGACAAGCAGTACTACTCTTACCAAATCAAGGGCAATGTTCTCTACCATATAAAGCCAGGTATTCACAGGCACAGTTTTCCTCTGGGACTAACAGTGATCCTGTCAAATAATCAAACTCCAGATGAGCCATCGTGACTACATACTCTTTAGTCGCAGAAGTGGCATAGCCAGAACGATGGTTATGTACTGCACCCCACTCCCTGCTCATTGCTGAGCGGACAGCCTGAACAATTTGTGTAGCCTGCTTAAGCACCACAGGTTTAATCACACCTAGACTCCAGCTTTCTAAACAGAATGCACAGGGGGACAGCTGATGTTGTATACTGTAATTTTAAATTGCATACCAGCATTCATAAACACAACAATATTTTTTTAGTTGGCAGGGTTATAATCAAAACCTATAAAGAACTAAAGACGCATGCCAAGAGAACATTTCCCTTCTCTGTATACCGTAAAACAGATCTACCAAATTATAGAAAGAAGTCAGGATGCTGCACAGCAGAGTTAAAGACATTCAGAAGCATCACTGGTAGATTAGTCACTCACCAAGCTCATCAGTCAGTAACAACATAACGTGAAAGATACATGGCGCTATAGGTTGTTTCCTCTAGCAGACAGGCATACACCAGAAACACTAGGGCTAAAGGCTGGAGGCAACACAAGGCAACCAAAACATGCAACAAAGGGATATCTATATTCTCCTGGAATATTACCACTGTTACAAATTTTAACTTAATTATATTTACCATTATTTTACAGTGGTAACATTCATATTTACCACTGCAGAGACTTTAAATCAAGACTGATGCATTTCAAGAAAAGAGAAAAGTGTGTTCTAGTTCAGTCAGAAATCATTGGTCTAAAATGTCAGATGAAATCTGTGGCCGGCAATACATAAGACATCAGAGCAGATTATTAAAATGGCCCTTCCTGGCTGTAATATTTATAGATCTGTGAAAAATGCAGTCATGTCATCTCCTGTATCTTCCTGTAAAAGAAGAGTACCATCAAATCTTTCAGAAAGGGGCACTAATTTAAACCAGAGAAGTCATTGGGTATTTTCTGTCATCAGCAGAACATGAAGGCCCACTAAACTGCTGCTAGATTGACAATCAGAGGTCTGATTTATATACAGGTACATTAGGAGAAACAAACCATAAGGCACATTCAAAACATTACAAATATTCACTGTTAAACAAAAGAAGGGGTTATGAAGAAGTTAACTTATCTCCATATTACTTAATGCCACATTTCTATTCAGAATTTTATGAAGTCTTGGATTACTTTGCAATTCCTCCTTCATATGTATCCGACTATAAGATACAGAGCATATTTTGCTATATGGATTCATCTCAACATCAGTATTTGTCTGTCAGTCAAGGACTACTCTCTCCATTGTTCCAAAATTTTGCTCCATCTCCTTTTCACCTTCTATAAAAATTTGTTTTAATAAAAAAATAAAAATCAATAACTGTGCTTCAAAGTTATAAGACCAAATCCTTCATAAATACAAGTAGGGCCAATCTTTCTAGCTCGAGATCTTGTGCCTAACCTTTACAGCAGGGAAAGAGGCTCTTCATGTATCCCAGATGATATCAGCTGAATATGTTAAGCAAGAAGGAAAAATAATTTAGACCACCTGACAGAACAAACCAGAAGCAGTGAGCACTATGATATCAGAAAGAGATACAGAAGAGATCAAGAGGCCGTTTCTCATACCAAAATTTTAAGTGACAGACTAAGAAGGTTTTCTAATACTTTTTTCAAGGGAAGACCTGCAAAACAGTATGTTGTGAAAAACCTACTCAGCCAGATTTTTATTTTCCAAGTTTAAAGCATCGATCGGAACCTAATAAAAATCCTAAGAATTTGCATTTTATTTGCCTGCATTTTCACATTTATTGTAGAACCTTGCTGTTCGTTCATTTTTTTTCATGACACCTTAAAACAGAATATACTGAACATACTGTAGTTCTAATTTTTCTTCAATGACTAATCAAGAGGAATAAATATTTCATACAGTAAGGAAATATTTGCATATGCCAGTCCTATACTTGTTACATCCTGCTTTGCATTAATAGAATGTATATTTAGAAACAGTAAGCACATTCACAACTTGTCACATGCGAACTAATCAAAGACAAGCTCTTAAATAGGCCCCACTTTATCCACGGACAAAGTATCAGTTTCTTTTGTAAAAGAGACTGTCCGTACTGCTTAATTCAAGTACTCAGTTCCTCCCTCTAACCTATTTTAAACAAAACCAGGCTCCATAACAATCCAAAAAGCCCAGAAAAGTGAAGAGTACAGTACAACAACATTTTTCCCCCTTAAGGATATATTCTGTCTTTCAAGAAGCTTAACACTTCTGTGTGGCACAAACTTATTTTTTTCTTGAGTGTTTAGTTTTTTGTTTGGGGGGAATTGTTTGTTTTTTAATAAAGTTAGCACGGATATAATCTTTGAATGGTGCAAAATATTAATTTAAAGTTGAACTCCAACAGTGGGTTTTTTCCTCATTTACTGTTCGTGAAAAAGTCTGTTATTCTATAGTACATTTTTGTAATAGCCCCGAACTACTGAAAGAATACGGCATAGAAGTATATGCTCCTCTCAAAGTACAAACTTAGATGGCATCTTACTCAAGTAATTTATTTTCACTTACGTAGAAGTTTCAAAAAAAATCTGTTCCCTTCCTTAGGCTGCATAATAGTATATAAATTCACAGAACATAGGGCATGATAGGTTATTTAGAATAGGATATCTGAATGTGTGACAGACACTTAAAAGGGCATCTATGAAGTCTTTAGAAATAAGCAAATGTGGGCACAGTCTTATGAAGACTTGGTAGACACACCAGATGCAGAAAATAAAAGTAATATAGTAACAGCAAAGGTAATACCAATATTTATTCTGTTGTAGATTATAATGTCTGTGGAAATACTGTATGAGACTACCTGAGGATTTGCTTCTACCTCCTCAGTGTTAGGTGGTACTTGACTTTTTTCATCTCAGAAGTCCTTTAATTACCTTGCAGTTACAACACATCCTAATGCCTGTCCCAAGGCAGGATCAACTGTACTGAAATCTTTCTTCACAGTTATTTGTCTAATCTGTTCTTAATTCCAGCAACAGAAATCTACAATCTTATTAGACAACCTATTTTACTACTGACGTATCCTTATTAATAGAAAGTTTCTCTAAATGTCTAGGGTTTTTTTTCTTGTTTCAACTTAAACATATTACTTCCTGCCCTGCTCAGAGTGGGCCTGGAAAACAGGTCATTCCCTTACTCCTGCTTACATTCACAGGCATCTACCTTCAGGCTTTTCTTCTCCGACATAAGCAATTTAACCTAGCATCCCTCATGCGTCATTTTCTAGATTTCTCTCCTCTAGAACCTCTCCAATTCATCTACATCTCAAAACAATATCTGCTACTCCAGCTGCAGTCTGACCAGCATAGCAACCAGAGAATTATTCCATGTCCTTAACGTAGCCAGTTCTCCTGAATGTAAGTAGCAGAATAACTGCCTTTATGCATGCTGATTCGCATATAGCCTGTAATTCACCATGACTGCTAACTTTCTCCACAGAAGGAACTAAACAGTATTACTCTAGTTCATTTTAGTGGGGTTAACTATGCCTACTGAAGTGTAGAAATTCGAACCCAATTCCGTCAGTACTTTTTCAGTCAGTATTATATGGGACCAATGCAGTTTGCATGACCTGGAACTTGCTGCATGGAAAGTTTCATTTATAACCACCTTCTCGGTAGGAAAATCTATCTTTGTTTCTATGATATAAGCATTCGCTTAAAAGATGGCACACTTCATAGGGAGAAATCCTACTGAAAAATCAATGGACTCCACAAGAAAAGATGAAATTCCATTTCTGTATATTTATCATAAAGTTCTCTTAAAACACTCCTACAAAACACACAAGGTTTTCCTCTTCCTCGTGGTTCCAATACCAAGTCCAAGGAAAAACACTGACGTGCATATAGAAAATAGCTTTCTGCTTTTTTTGCACCTATAGAAATTTTCCCATTAGTTTTCAGAAACAGCATATGCCAAAATGCTCTATTTTAAGGTTTTTCGGACGAAATGAATAACAGAATTTTGGATGAACAGAGGCCAAGAGACAAGGTGAAGCACAGGCACAGTAATCTCTCTCACCTCACGACTGGATTATTTTCATTTAACAGCTTGATACATAAATGGAGCAAATAACTCTACTAAAAACGTAGCTTCATAGCACAGGTCTTGAAAATGTCAGGATGGCTTCTATCTTTAGAGTACATACATATATTCTTTAAAATACGTGAGTATAAGCAATAACTATCTGAAACAAAACAACCCAAATGCTGCCTGCCTTGAATCCAAGCAAAGAAACACACCATTTTCTCTACCAGTCTTGAGTGTTTGTTTATTTTTATAACTATGTAAATGAACCCAGATTTTGGAATAACAGAACTTCTCTAAAAAGAGAAGTAATTTCTTGAGAGGGCTCAAATCTCAAAAAAAAAAAAATTTAAGAAAGCCTAACAAAATCTGCTCTGCCAAGACACTGATACAGTATGAGGGAGATTAGCAGAGTTCAACCAGCATTACAAACACTTCAGGAAGCTGAAGACAGAGGCAGCAAGGAAAAATACATCAGTGCTTAGAGATCTGTCATTAAATGTGTTATTACCCTTCAGTGGATTCTTAGCCCGTTTGAATAGTGATATTCACACAATGCAACAAGAAGAAAACCACACACAAAGATTTTTAACAAATTACTTGTATTATCTTCAGAAAAACTGCTCCTTACCTATAGCTCTCATTGTGCCACTGTTCCTCCTCTAATAAATATAGTAGATATCCATCAGAAAACTTTTTTCTTAATACTACTTCAAAAGCACCTGATTCTATATCTGTGAGATGAACAAAAAAAGATTCTTAGAGATTACAGCTTAATTGTTTAACACAGGTACCCACATATACATATTTTACTGAAAAATAGTTGACCTGTTTTCCTGAGATTTAACCTGAATTAAGAAAATACATTCTAAATGTAAACCTTTCCATTTGGGGGAGAGGGTGAAGGGCTGTTACGTTACATTTTAAGAAACCCAAACTACTAAATATTGTATCACCCCCAATCATTTAGAATTTGTCAACAACTAAAAAAGTTTATAGGCTTTTAGAATTTGTCAACAACTAAAAAAGTTTATAGGCTATCTAATTTTACACAGATGGATGTACATGTAACATTTATGAAAAGTTTCTATGAAATTGAGTGGATTTGAGTCAATCTACAGAGTTCAACACTGAACTGCACACTCTCCACAGAATTGTTGCACCAATTAACAGTTCAAATCTTGCCAATACTTTCCAGGTGGCAGTAATCCTCTTCATCTCAACTGGGAAATCAGTGTCTTCTAGAAGATACTGCAAATAGCACAATATCCTCCACTGACCTGGAAAAAACTTCAAGAAGCGTAGATGCATCTCTCTTATCTGGAATAATACTCACATTTGATACTTCCTATTTTAATATCATGGTTGGACAGAATCATATGAGACAGACATCTACTCTATTAGAAATGCCCAGGCTAGCTCATAGATGTCATCCAAAATTATGCCTATAAATAGGCCTGCCACTATGTTTTAACTTAAGAATTGATAGAAAATCAATTTGGCATTTGATACAAACATAAGACATCATATATTTCCCTGTATCACTATCTCATTTAATTATTCCTGCAAATGCCACTTTAGATATGAAATACAAAAGATTGAAGAGCTTCATAAAAATAATTCCTGTTTTGAGTAAGAGGCAGACCATCTACATGATTCCTTGATTGAATTTCTTACACTCACAGTTTTGTGTCATGTTACTCATTTTGTCAGCAAAAGAGTAAGGCTTGAAATATTCAAAATTCTAACTATCCAGTCTTGATGCAGAAAAATATCAATAGCAGTCCCAAAGTTTTCTCACTTATCCATCCAGATAGCTACTATTAGAAGCAAATACGAATTGCAAAAGAATCTGCCAGGAAGCAAGGAGACACCTCATTGCTCTAACATTTTACAATGTTCGTTTCAGCCAAGACTTATTTTCATAGTCAAATGTTGCCAAGATAATGAAGAAATAAATAACAGAAGCAAAAAAACCCCACACTCAGCCAGACTGAAGTGTTCCCATTACTTACATTTTTTCCTACGGTATTAATATTGTTGTTATTTCATTTAGAAATGTTCCGTACCTGAACAGATTGTTATTTTAAGATTACCCAGAAGTAACACATTACCCTTATATTTTCCCTAGTGTTTAAAAAGTTATAGTTTAGGTTTCTTTAATTGCTAGAGCTCTTTTCTCTAGGCTTCATTTTCTGCAAGGCAGCCCTCCATTTCCAAAAGTAACACGGGTAAGTGTATTTTCTAACTCAGTATTTACATTATTCTGTTAACGTCTTTCACTTCATCTCTGCTGCCTAAAATAGATTTCAATCCAAGTAGGTTCTGCATTAAAGTAAGGTTGTCTACAGGTTTTGATTTAATCACAACTAACATGAGTGAAGGATAAAGTTCCTTATTAATTTTTATGTATTTGTACATACTTTAGACATATGTATGTATATATTTACACACTGAGCCATATACATGTATTTTGTAAGACTTCTATAATTAATCAAACATGCTACAGTATCTTAAAATGTGGGGCACAAAGCATATACGCAATGCAGACTGAGGTACTTGGCAAAAAGTTTATGTACTGTGCCAATTTTTCACTGTACATCACTATAAATCTCACTTTCATTTGTGACGTAGATAAGGGTTTTAACTTAAGCTTCCTGAGGTAACAGTCAAATGCTCTAAATCCAGCACGTCACCTACTCCTAAACTTCTCATTGTCTATTTAAGACAAGTTTCTACTAAACACCTGTGCTCAACAAGAAGCAGCCATTTCTACCTTTCAGTCATTTAGCTTGATTAATACCTAACCATCAAATCGTATGTTTGTTAAGGACGGAGTCCTCCTGGCAGGAAACTACCTCCTACCATAAGACTGCAAGCACCAGCTCCCACTAGCTACATTAATTCTGAAATTATCCAAATGCAGTAAGCTTTGACACATACACTCCAAAGAAAAACAAAAACCTCAAGTATCTCTTAGCATCCCCAAGACTACACTAACAGAAGCTTCATTTTATATTATTAATGATTTGTTTGGTTTTCACTTTTTTCAAATTCAGCATCCTCATTCTGTTCTTTATTTATATACACATACCCACAGCGAGTCCTTCTTCCTCTCTTTCACCTCCCATCAGCACACTTGCTGCTTCACAAGAAGTTCCCAGTCCCTGAACACAACCTCAGACAGTACAAATGTTGAGATAAGAAGAGATAATAGTTCTTTTAAAAACTTAATTGATTAATAAAATCAAAGGGCTAGTTGCTGACTAGCTTTGAAGTACTGTCTTTTAGATAATTGTACAGATAATCGCTTACTTTCTGACTTCTGTGGCTAAAGCAATTATCAGGACATTTCATTGGCCTTAAATACAAAGCACATCTCTCTTTGTGTAAAGAACTGGAATAATGGCATTCGTGTCTCTGGGGTATTACAAGGCATTCCTGTTTGGCGATATGAAAGATTCTTACTAGTAATAACAAAGCATCACTTTAGAACACATCATTTGTGGTAGGTGTCACTGCACTCACTTTCCGCTTGACTTTTTAAATTAATGGGTATGTTGTAAGACTGTCAGAAACTTCCAGTTGCCCCTCTAGAAATGGATGGAAGAAATATCAGAAATTAAAGACTACGATATTTTGAGTCCTAACTATTCCAGCTGCCAGTTTCACAGAATCAAACATTTCACACATCTGTAGAGGGGTCTGGGTTTTGGTTTTTTTTTTTATTTGGGTGGTTTTTTTGGGTTTGGGGTTTCTTGGGAGGGCTAGAGGAAGATGTCTTTAGCCCGTAATTTGTTCTGTATTTAAATGCAAAACCTCCAGAATTAATGAAATACTGAAGTCAAGTTTAAAATTACAAACAGAACTTGTTCGCAATTTTAGCTTTGAGCTCATAGGCTCTCAACTGAAATGCAGCACTGGGAAAAATTTGCAGATAGTGATAAGAAATGTTAGCAGGCCAGGGCTCACACAGAACTCCATGTTATATCCATCAGTTACCGAGCTAAATACAACTTCACATTTACTGAACTGTTAACAGAAGACCTTCTAATGCAATGACTTTGCATCTCCAAAGCTGGTGGTGTGAAATTTCCTGACCACTTCAAAACTATATAAGTCTTAGACCCTTCTGAAATGTCATCTTCTGCATTACACACATTCAGAGCAATTTTGTTTGGGTTTTGGGAGAAGGTATTGCTGTTATTTTTACTGTCCACAGAAACACAAAAGAATACGAGATAAAAACTAATCATGCTATTTAAATTATAATAGCTTCATTTTTCCAGTATTTTCTTTTATCTTTTTTTTTCTGCAATGAAGAACAAAATAGTGAAAAACTACCAACCCACAACAAAAACTGACATGAATCTCTGAAAGATGGCACATACTTTTTTAAAGTTTTACAGCAGAAAAGACCCACACAGGAAAATTCACAGGTTGCATCCTGCAAAGTAACTCATCTATGTGCATTCCTGTAATTCTAATGAAAAAACAACTCAGACTGCACGTTATTCTATTTGCAGAGTCTTATACGGGCTTAGGAGTTAAATGAGGCACCATATTAGTATAATTATGAAAGATACAACTCAAGTTTTCCAGTGTAACACTCCATGCGTTTACTCACCACACAGGCACTCAACCAAAAAAACTTTGTAGTTTTTCTGCTTAGCAGAAAGAAATTCTAAAACAATAGAAAACTTGGTCCCTTCAAATCCTGTCTTGATAAGGACACTGACAATCCAACAAACAAAACCAGAAAACTTCCGCTGAGATTTCCAAAACCCTTCTGTTCTAGCTTGCCAAGGTAATGATCAGTATCAGCCTGTTGCTGAAAACACATAGTTGGAGGTAGGAACAGGGACAGGGGACATAAGGGAATGTCACAGGGGCTGTTGCCCCCAGTTTCCCATGAAAGGAGAATAGAGGTCAGGATCACATTGCTTGGAATGCCCCACTTTCCCTTCAACAGAGGACAACGGCAAGATACACACCCACAAGACCAGTGCTCTTATAAGCCTGCTTATGCTATCCCTCAGAAGGATGTAGCACGGCATGTGGGACATGTAGCCAGCCCGTCTTGTCTTATCAGTGAGAGGTTATAGAAACGGTAGGACCATCTTTCATGAGCAGAAACTCTTAGGATTGCTCCTAGGATAACAGGCTGCACCCGCTTCCATCTTGGACACTGACAATCTAACTTCTGCTATGAAAAGTTCTCAGATCTGCTGCTGATCTCTCTTCACCCGGTTCAAACACAAAGCAAAACAAATAAGAAACAATTGTCCACTCTTCATCAAGATAGTATAAACAGAAACTATATCTGTCCACAGAGAGGAGCTTCTGCTATGCAGCACAGTGCCCGAAAGACAGCTGGAATCAAGAAAGCCTTATGCTGAAGTCTAAAGCCAGTAAATTGGGCTGTTGGAAACAAGCAGGGGAAAAGGAACGAGAAGGCAAGCAATCTCTCTGAAATAGGGTCAGAAGAAAGCAATGACCCTAAGGCTTAGAGAAGAAGTCATGATTCAAGTAGCAAAACGCACTAGAGCAGAGAATTGCTTGAACACAGCTGAGCAGTGAGGGAGAGTGCCAATGATGCCCTTCTTGGATGTCAGGAATTACACGCCAAAGGGAAGCACTTAGCAGCACACTCTCCACGGGTCACGCTGTGGAAGGAGCTTCCCCAGCTCTTGGCAACTGTAGACACAGGATCACTCAAAAGAGATACCTTTGTTATTTAATATACCAACGGACAAACACGCCATCGAGTATGCCTGTCAGTACTTAACTCTTTCAACTACAGAAATCTAAATTGCGCCGGTCACTTCACTCACCAAGTCATCTAACAGTAAAGCACAGAGTAAAATTTCCTGACACTGATGGAATTCTGTAAGAGGGCCTTTGAAAGATGCATCAAAAAGAGTAACTATTGTTTTCTTCCATAGGCTTAAACAAAACTGCAATGAATAGCAAATTCAGCAAGAAGCGCACTGGTTTGCATAAAGAAGAGACATACATCTGAAAGAACGGTCTTTAGCTGAAGGAAGACTATTAGTTTAAGAATGATGACAACTGAAACCAATCTCGTTTAAATAAAATTGACTTTCCTTGCTTATATGACCTTACCTGCTCTACTGAATTGTTTCTTGAGTACCTTTCTAGTCCACTATTCCAAAAAATAGGCAATCACTGATGTAAACAGTACTTTCATGGTATAGAATAACTGGATTATAAAAAAGGAGGGCAGGGGATGTTCATTTTTAATTAGAAGGGAGTAAAGATCACTTATTTCTAAGCATTTTGGATGCTTGGTTTTGTTTTTCAGAAAGTTTAGCTACGGGTAAATAAAAGTGACCAGATACAACAAACTAACAAAACCAATTCTTCTACATCCTAGAAAAGCACACAAACAGCAATAAATGCTCTTAATTTTTATTGGACAAAAGACAACTCATCAAATATTCCTTGAAAGGTTCTGTGTTACCAATATGGTCTGAAAGCTTGCTATTGATCAGCTAACATTGATGCAAAACTGATTCAATGTTTATCAATACAAAAATAATTTCTCTTTTAAAGAAAATAATTCCAAGGATGAATTCACACAAGCTTAATAGCTTAATAACAGCAACAAGTCACAGGAAAGGAAACTTTGCTTTCCTTAAACTTTCAGATGACCTTAAACCTTTTCAATACTTTTGCAACATATAACATAACATAGTCTTCTCAACATGTGACTGCTTCCAAACCAACGTCTTGCCAGAACCAAAACGTTACAAGTCAAAACAGGCGCCAGTGGAGTTACGGACAAAAGAATATTCAGTGCTGTTTCAGGAAAAAAGCTACATCATCTCAGACCACAGCTGAACCTCAATTTCAGACACAGTTTCTGGTTGTTGCTACTCTTTTGTTAGACCTTTCCTAGCATGAGCACCTGTTCAGCAATGCTTACAAACAACAGAAGAGATTAAGAGGTGGGGGTAGAGGTTCTAGAGCAGAAAGATTAAAGAGAAAACTATACTCTAGTATATACTCCTGTACAAAATATATCACATCTGTTTTCAGCATATACTTCTGGACACATTCCTAAACATGCACCCCATAGTCAAAATAAGCATTTTTTTAGCCTTTGATTAGTCACCAGAAGGTGCTCTTAAATCATTAATCTGAGCTTCAATCACTCCTGACCTCAACTCTGAGGACAGCACTGTGTGCAGCAATGGTAGTATGTCATTAAACTGGAACATACCATAGTTAAAGCAAAACTCAAAGTAATTCTAGCATGGTTTGTTTTTTGATAAAGAGGCTGAGGGGTTATCATCAGCCTAAGAGCCAGAGGGCTTGTTGAGTCATCCCCAAAATAAGCTTTTATTCAAAACTGCAAAAAAATAAAAAATACTTCTATGGGTGCATACTCTTTACTAAAGAGAAAAAATAGCCACAGAAAATTCCAAAGAGAGGAAAATGACTCCAAGACTAGACATATTTTACAGCATCTCAAAATACACAATTAGGAAGCTGATCATTCATTGCTTTAAGAGACAAAAGTTTAAGACTTAAGATTTAAAAATATGGCTATTTTGATAAAGCAAAGTTATTTAGGGGAGGAAATGAAAGGAAAAAAAACTGTTCAGCAAAACATGTGGTAGCTTAGTTACAGTGACTACATAATTACGGTCAATAAATATATTTGAGTAAATAAATTATATACTTGTGGATATAATTTTATTTTGATCTGTGAATTTGCTCATTTTCATCCATTGCTCATAAAATCCACACCTGTATTTATGCTTTAACATGTGTATTCCCCAAAAACAGGTGCAGATATGGAGCAGGCTGTGTAAAACACTACCAGCCAGCAGAGGCAGAACTAGGCACAATCTTCCACAGAGGCTATTTTGCTCCACCTCTGCAATCCCATCTCACCAAACACAAAGCAGAGCCCATTTTCCCCCCAGTTCCTCTGTCCAGGATGGAAGACAGACATGAGCTATAGCACAAACATGTTGATCCGGTCAGCTGCACCCCTCCATCACGTAGCCCCACCACCTTGCAGAGTCTGGAGTCAGATCCAGAATGACAGTAGACTAGGTTCATCTCCGACCAAGGGAGACACTTTAGTTCAGTTTGATTTTGTCTCATTTTCTCCCCCTCATATAACTACCTTAACAAAATAGCTGCCTTTTAAACACCAAGCCTAAAAGTTATCTGTATATACAAGATTAAGTTGGCTTCTTCAGCCTGGATTTTGGGAATTGCCAGCCTAATGTCAGCTTTTGCATTTAGTTAGAAAATAGGCTAAACCTTTGCTCACAAAAGTCCCTGGGAATACACATTTTTAATCCCTTTACATTTTGAAATGCATTTTCTTGAATCAACCGAAGGATCCAAGTGTTCTGATGCATAGACGTTCTTAGGCTGCAAATCCATTTACTAAGGATAGGATTATACAGCACATGTATATCATTTTAGGGAGTTTAAACCGACAAGGCTGCTTTAAAAAGCTTTCAGTTGGTAAGTGAGCTTTATAGAAGTATTTACTCACATGTCTTGAACTTCAATACACACCCTGTACTATCTCAAAAACTTGAAGAGATCTAAAAATTTTACTAAGCTTAAAAATGGACATAGTGTTTACCTCAATTACTTTGGTATAAAGCTGCAAGAGTTGCCTGTTGTTACAAAGAAAATACAAATACTGTATTGTTGTTTCAAACATGTACTAATGATCAAAAAAATCAGCAGCAGAATGTATCCACTCTTCACATCATAAAAATCTCACATTAAAATCACATTTAGGCGAAGATCACTGTGTGGAAGAGGACCAAGTCTGGCAGGTATTTGCAAAAGTGAGCTTTTCCTGTCCAGACAATCTGCAGAACACCAGCCTCAGTAGATATTCTCTGTAAATTTACCATGCACACACAGAGCCACCCTTCCTACTCTCCATCCCTAGCAATGCCCTGAGCACGTTACCTCTGGCATGGGTTTGCAGGCATACAGGATTTGGTCTTATGGGCAAGACAGGGCAAAGCCCAGCTTTAGAAACCTGTTGAAAGGCTCTCAATGCTTTTGAGCTGCCATTCTGAACATTGTTCTCATTAGTGTTTCTGCCACTCATTAGAAGAGATTGGTATAAACACGTAAGAAAACTCGCATGTGCCAAAACACGAAAGAGGGATCCTTTCGGTAGCAACTGAGAAATCGAGAAAGTTACGCTAAGTGACTTGTCTCTGAAGTGAGTGGCTAAATTGGAAATAAAATATTTAAGACAGAAAACATTGATCTGCAGAAATAGATTTAAGCTACTAAACAAACAATACGTAACTGAGGAAAATGAGAACATGTTTTTAGTAAGCTTTCAGAGTAATTATGCTTTTGTATAGATTAGTAGTTTCCTGCATTCTTCCAGCTTTTTTTTTTTCTGCTCGCTACGCACAGCCTTTCAGATCTGTGGTACCCATCTGTAAGCATCTGGATTTCCTCAACACCACACTGCAGCTTAGTCTGAAAAATGTTGATACATTTGCTGTGTATACTAGATAAGGTCACAACACAAACAAGGTCAGTAACATCTGCCTGCTTCAAACAAGGAAACAACCCTCTTTAGCAACCCATTTAATGCATCGACACAAGTGAATACTGGGACATATGAATAAGTCATAAGGAAGCTCTGAGTAGCCACCTGCTATTCCATCAGAAAAAAAGGGTCGCTATATATTGTTGGGTCACAGGTTACCTTGCATAAATATACGCATAAAAAGAATTTAACAGTTTCAAGCAGCCCCTGGTGATGGACAAGACCAGAATGCAGAGCCACGTCTCTTATGAATAAGGCTGAATAGAGTCCTGTTCCTCATACTAATCTTAAAATATAAGCTACACACGAATTCCAAGTCTGCCACATGCATATGGTAGAGTTGGAAAGATCTTTAAGTGCTCAGCACTGATGTGAGCATTCTAAAACATTGCAGCAACTCAGTTGTCCAACATGTTTCATTAGAGAAAGAAAAGAAAAATAAATCACAACATTGAATTGAGAAATGATTTTACTTGAACATTCAGAGGTATATGATAACATAATGGAATAAAAAACAAAATACAGCAATAATCATGTACTAAAACACTCAAAATGCTGAAAACACACGTAGCCTGCAGACAAATCCTCCATACAAAGTGTCACCCACATATAATGAAGTTCCAATAATCCTGAATGCCAGGACATGTTTTGAAAGTACTTTTTCATCGATACATTGAACAATGATTGTGTTAAATATGGAACATAAATTAACTGTGATATGAAACTTAAGCTATGAGAAAAATATAGAAATTACTTGAGAATCAATTAGAAAAAACTGGAAATGGTCTAACATATCCCAGACGTTACAAAACTATGTTCTGCAAAAATTATGCTATACTACAATAGTAGGTACTCAACAGAACCTATTAGGTCATATTCTTGTTCTCAGTAGACGTGCTCTCAAGTTTATTAATCAATAGGATATATAGTGCCACAGTTTTTTAGGCATATGAGCTTTCAGAAATTCATGAAGATTCAAACATTCAAAAATTCAGTAACAGCTAGTCCACAGAAGCACTGCAAAACTGTATCAACATATTCTGCTTTGAGGCAGACAAAAACAACTCATTTGCCATAGCGACTTTTAAATTTCATAATAATGTTAACACAAACTGCTCAGAATAATTTTGATTCCACGGCTTACAATCTGAGAAAACTATCATGACAATTGGTTAACACGGCTCCTGAAGGCTTTTTAAAAAAAGAGTATGTGAATAACTGATTTTTCATATATCTACTTGCAGATTTTTGACTCTTGAACTGTGGATTTGCTCATAAGAGCTTAATATGACAATAAAAAAAAATTTGTTACCTTAAAAGCATGAGAGTTGGATTAATTTACACGTAAAACAATATACTAAGACTCTATCTTAATGCCATCTGCAAGGTTTGCAAGAAATGCTAAGTACACTAGTGCAATGTTGGACATTTAGAATTCCACACACTTTTAAAAGGGTTTGATTACCTCAGTAGATGAATGGACACAATTGCTTAAAGAAATAAAAAAAGCTGAATTGGAAGAATGTATTTTAAAATCAGTAGGAAGAGACAGAGCATGCAGACAAGCAATCAACTGGAGAATGACGAATAGAAAAGGATGAGTAGTTGTTTCAGTGAGTTTTGCAAGCCTTGGTAAGGAAAATAACCCAGTGAGACACTGAAGGAGCAGTAACAGTAACTGAGAGTCAAGTCAAGAGATAGCTCTGTCATGAAAGTCAAGAGAAAAACGGATGTCAAGGAAACTGCACAATCAACAGTGAAGGCACAAGATAAAAAAACACCCTGAAGGAGACTTCTTTTCAAAAAGCAGCAATGTCAATGACAAATTAAATTAAAAGTCAGATTAATAGAGGATGAATGGCATAATTTAGGTCAACATTGAAGAGTTCCACTTGCACCTCTGTAGCATAGACAAAGAGGCCAAAAAGTTCCCATCTCCAAGATCTGCAGGAGTCAACAAGGAAAGAAATGCCAAATGCAGCATCTCGTACACATTCAGTCATCTAACCATATGTCTGCATAGTCTTTGCTTTTCTCGTTTCAAAACCAGAGCCTTCCTAAGAACTTCTAAGGCTAAAATAATTATAAAATTAACTATAAAATCAGGTTACAGAGATCTTTAAGTATTATCTATTTGGGGCTGTTTTTACATGTGGATTATGTCACAGATCACTTACAGGCTGCAAGCTTTTCAAGAGCTGTTGATTCCAGCTTAATGTGGCAATATTTAACAAGCAGAGTATGGATTCTCTATACACCACTGGCATTGCAAACAGGGATTTCTGCATGCGAAGCATGCTGTAAAGGGGAAGCAAAAACATCCTATAATCAGGAAAACAGCCCCCTAAGCATCCAGAAGGTGAAGTCACTGCTTAATTAAAGCCAAAAAGTACAGTCAGCCTAGCCGTCTCAGGACAAAGATGGACATTCCTGATAATATTTCATTAAATTGATCACAAAGAGTTACTTTATCAAATCAGAGATTTGATGAGAATAAATTCATATGTTTTCCGACTGCCCTCTATTCAAAAAGATGTCAAGGCTTAGTCTCCTCTGTATTGCTTAAGGTTTTCCCCCTTTAAAAATGAGGTAAAAAAATATCAGTTCGACAGACATCTTAATACTCATCATATGAGCCAAACACACAGAAGTCACCATCATCCAGAAAGTTGCCTGCTGCACACCTCTCTAAATGACACAAAACTTACTCAATCTCACAAATGTATGTAGAAAAAAAAAAGCCACAAAACTGAGATTTACAGTGTTTATACTGAGTTTATCTGCTATGTCTGCCAACTTTTTCTAGTTAGATGTTTCCATTGCCTTTAAAATTTCTTTAATCCACTGATCTTGGTGTCACAGTTAATGAGCATGTAAAATACATCAACAGCAATTTTTTAAAACTCTCCAAAGCTGATTTATTTTCTTCTTACAAGTGTGGGTGGAGGGTTCCTTCTGTAGTAATAAGCTGTACCTCCTTGCTTTTGACAAGAAATAGAGATTGAAATATAAACCAACAGAAACACACAAAAGAAGTGATAAATTAGTTTATATTTCAAGTACAGTGACATAAAAACTTCCATTTTCTTTGGATTAAACAGCAGATTGGTTTGTTGGGGGTTTTTAATGATTTGTGAATAAACACAGAAGAACTCCTGTTGAAAAACTATACAGTTTACCATCTAAAACTGATGTGTGGATAGATTATGCACGGGTTTTTTTTCATTCATACATTTTCAGGAGAATTTTATGAAAATCAGGTATTTATGAACAGTATTGTTGGATGCATATACAATTTAATACCTTCTCCTGCATAAACATTATTGTTGCTCAGGAGTGATCTGGTAAAAATCATATTATTCATTACAAATATCTCCTCCATCACACAATTCCGGTATAAATACTTATCTTGACAACACATCAACCAGAGACACTAAATCAGATGTAACAGGTGTGTAAGTACTTAACAATAGGGCCATTACTGGAGCATGTAACAGCACCAAAAGCTTTTCATATTAGGCAAGTGGTATAATTACTTCTTAAGTATCAAGTGTAACTAATTAGCACATTTTAAACCAGTATGCATGACCCTTAAGTCTTACACATTTCCATTTAAATCTACTATCAGCAACTACTTTTCTAGTGCAGGGAAAAAAGAACAGGAGAGATGGAAGAGTGTTATGCATATCCATGATGTACCAGTATCAATTTGAGTATCCATACAGACTTAATATAAAAGCCAAAGCAGCTGTACATACTCATTAGCACTCTAGCTGTAATTTGAGATGAAGATTAGTCAAATACACTGATTAAACTGTTACCTTTAATAACTAGACAAGCACAGAAATAATTCATCTTTACAAACTACTTTGCAAAATACATGCCGTGGGATCATAAACCTGCTATAAGTAGACATTATTTTTTTCTTATTGCCAGTTAGGACTTGCTCTCTGAGCAACAGCTAGTATTTCTTCATAGCATCTTACAAAGTATTTAATAGTTTCATTTACACTATTAATAATTAAGATAATCTATAGAAAGCAAATAGGGAAGCAACATAGAATGTGTGTATTTTTAATAGTATTCAGCACAATTAATTTTCCATTCTAAATTATTAAAATTTATGGGGCAATGGAGACCATCCTTGTGCTATTTACCTTACAGCCAACATGAAAATTGCTTTATGAGGTGAATTTCAACTCAGAATTAAAATATTGCCCAAATTCCAAGTCAGTCCAAAATCATCATATCTAATGCAGAACTCTAAAGAAGCCTTGAATTATTTAGTATCTAATTATATCTTAAAAGATAAAATTGGATGCTGTGATTATAATCCGTAACTTCGTCAGCATTACCTCCTGTTCTAATAACACTTTTATTAAACAAATCTATACATAAGATAATCAACCACAAAACCAAAAACATCTGAGCTTTGGCGTGTTACACTAATAATCCTAGAAGAATGAATTCCTGTCCAAATTCTTTAAAATAATGTTCTCAATTAAGCAAAGTTTGTTAGATTGTTTGTTTGTATGAGCATGTGTAAATAATACATATATGTGTGTGTGCGTGTATATAGACTGCAAACTTGTCACACAATTGGAAAAAACATCAGGCAGCATGAGACAACAGAAATTAAACACAAATGTTCAACAGTATTCACTCAGGATAATGATATAAAGTATTATCTTGCAAAAGCAGGAAAGCTGATACATATAACTGTATAGAATTGGACAGTATCACAGTTTCAGTAGTAAAAAAACTCAAAGAACTTACTGCCCTATCAGAACAGAGACAGGAATCTCTACGCAAGAACACTGGGAAACAAAATACCCAAGACATTAACTTGCAAGTTAAGCAGTAGGCACTTTATTCAACATATTTAATTATACCATTTGTCATATTCTAGAAAATATTGTAGATAAATTTAATGCAAAAGGGAAGTAATTGCTTAGAATTAATAGAACCTATTAAACTAGCTTCTCATTATTCTAGATTCATAGTTTAATCTAAAAATATGGATGTGAGGGTCAAGTAGAACAAAATGCATCATGAATTTATTAACATCACACACTATCTTTGATACAGCAACTATAAAGAAAATTACCATTATATGAAGACTCAGTAATAAGCTGTGCAATTAGGTAAACCTGGACACCAAGTTATTATGAGAACCATAGTCCAAGTAACAAGCTGGACAGAAATAGGACCAACAGGTTGCCCAGAAGAAAAAAATCTCAGCCTATACGGGGATTAACAGTGGATAGCAGAGGTAATCGAGACCTGATCTTAAAAAGATACTTAACAATGACAGCACAAGCGCACTAGTGCAATTTATTGATGGCACGAAGTTGTTCATATTGTTAGAGATGAACATACCCCACGCAAAGAGCTAAGTGATGTTAATACTTGACTAACAGAAAAGAGATTGAATTTAGTAATTTAGTCTGTAAAATCACGCACTTGAAATTGAGGGGAAATATTTTTTAACTAGTTTGCTGGAGAAGAAAGAAGATAATTAAATGAGCTGCAGAATGACTATATGTCACCAATGGGACACAGTCAGGAAAAAAGAGAAATGATCCTACAGTGTGGGATTTCCAGAGATCAGGCAGTGGTGCAGATGTGGGATTCCAGCAGCAGTCAGGCAGAAACAGTATCACAGCACAGGAGACAGGCAAAACCATATCCAGGAAATAGAATAGGAAAGATTAAACAAGAACATGAACATAGAATGCTATTTGAGTGACTAGAAGAAATAACAGCCTAGTAAGAATACACTTGCTTATCCTAGCATAATGAAGTCCAAGGTAACAATATGACACTGCATGTACAAAGAAGACAAAAGGAAAAACAAATGGAGAACAGCTCTTTTGGCTAAGTGACTGTACGCACACAAATACAGGCATGTATCAAGGAGACTGCATGAACAAATTTTGAATAACAGTCTAAATTCAGACAGAAATCTGAGAGTCAGGAACCTTTGAACATATTTATGGCATATTTAGTTATAAAATACTGCCACTTCACAGAGTTTGGGACTATGGCATAAGGTAAAGAATTTACTAAAGATTCTTCTACCTAAATCATACATACAAAGTCATTGAGGCATGTTTTTAAAAAAATAACTGCTAAAGTTTCAAATTTTTCTGCTAGAGTTGTCCTTGCAAACAACTAACACCTTTGCTCCTAAAATAGTGTACCTGGACTAGTGTGGTAACCCTGCAAGGGTGGGGGAACAGAGAAAAAAAAAAAAAATAGAGAGAGATGAACCCTTTGCAGAGAGATCAACAGCCAGCAATTTCAACCACTCTGGCTGGTAACACCAGATAGAAATCTTGAGGGTAAGGAAGAATACAGTAGCTTGTAGATTGGACTGAACTAGGATAAAAGCTGTATTCAACCCTAAATTGCAACTCAAAATGCTTACCCTTGCTGTGCAATCCTGAAGACAGCTATTCGTAATAGCACCTTATTTTTTTCCCCACTTTGCAGCTTGTGAACTCTTCAACAGCTATGCTCCCAGGCATGCATAAAAGGACGTAACTGGTTATATGAAGTAGGATGTCATGTCTACCCCGACGTATGCATCTACATACCTAACTCCTCCGAGATCTTGATAGCCAGTCTGGGAACACAGCTCACAGAAATGCAGCGGTAGTGATTTTATTTCAAAATATGAGCACATAAGGAGAAGATCAAACTCTTCCTCCTCTTCCTTCCTACTCTCATTCAGCAGTGCAATGATTAGAACCACTAACCCCAGATAAGGGAAGGTATCCAGTATTCACGTACCTGCTTCAAGTCAAACAACCAACAGTACTGAGCCTGGAGTTTCATGTAGACTCTAGAAATTTCTATTTTCAAGTATACTGGTATATCTATACTGGTATATCTATACATAGATACACAAATAGATAAATAGACTCACACATTATAGAGATCTATCTGTTTTAGAAATGTTTTGCTTTTATATGGAAGACTTCACCTTTAAACTCATACAAATCCCTGCTGCTTTACAGACAAGCCTACTTAATTAATCCCAAATTGGCTGCCTTTTTAATTAATCCCAACTTGCCAGAATGTTGAGAAGGCAGGCAAGTCATTATAAAAATCAAAGCACTTAAAGGAGACAAAAAAAAAAAAAGACTACTATACTTCAGGAAGCAGGCATCATCAAGAAGCTTAATGTTAAAATAAAAATTCACAAGTTGAGGCAAAAGCACCTACCAATTTTAAACTCTTACATTTAAATAACAGAAAATTACAATACTCTACAAACAGCAACTATAAATTAACATACCACAAGGACCAAATTATTTTCATTTATCCTGCAACAAATACATCAATTGCTGTTTGCTGTTTCTAATGCAAGGCCAAATAATGTCCTAGGATAGCTGAACCATAATAGAAATAATAACGAAACTTCAACATTTATGTTCATTCAAACCTGATAGTTCTAGTACTTAATTTTCATTCTCAGTGTTGGCCACCTTTTTTTTTTCTTGGTAAATTATAACTCCTTGGTGCCCTGTTCCCTCCTCCATAGGCTCAGAGTTGCCTCTTTACCCCACTGTTTGGTGTTATAACACTTTAGCAGTTTCAGGTAACTGCAACTTTCATCTAGAGAAAATAAATTTTAAAGAAAGTAATAGAGCTTCAATGACAAAGTGAGAATTATAAATTAAAAACACACTTTACAAATCCCACTTATTTTCTCCTATTAACAATTTAAGTCACTAATTTTATCTTAAATTTACCATAATACTTCAGTCATTACTTAAACATATCATTTTGACGAAATAACTGTGCACTAGTGGTGAAAAACCATCACCACTGAGGTGGTGGTTCATAAATGTAAACCTGTATTCAGAGTGAGCATGCTCCAGTATCACTGAACTCCCTTCATAAAAAAAATACACAAAACTTGTAGGTCTAGAATTAGAGGTTAGAAATAATCTAATGATTATTGTCAGTCTCATAAATTGTGAGGAACTAAAATTAAAATAGAGCTTTAGTGGAGCTGCATAGTTTCTCTTCTTCCCATTTAGCAGAGAACTGAGGTGAGCAGGAGACATAAGAGATTCACAAGTGGCCAACAGAAATCTAAGTCATAAAAAAAGCAAAATATTTTATTTCAGCATGTATACACACTGGAGAGGAGCTAGCTCAAACAAAAACAAAACTGCAGTAGTTCAGACAAGAAATGGCAGAGCATAGGTAAAGTTTTAGCTATGCTATGAAGGGTGCTACTAAGTCTTCTGTCATTTAGACTGTTTGTTTTTTTTTAAACACGTAAATTGACATTTACAACTATTATTTGCTAAACGAAAACCGAAATAACTATTTGGTCCTGCATTTTGTAAGTACTGCATTGCTTGTATAGCTTAGTAACAAAACCTTTTCTCCTCTTATCTATTACTTTCTAATGCTATTTATGTATCCTCCCCCCCACATTAGATTATGTAAATAAATCTATTTATGACATAATAAGCAGCTTCATTGCAACACAGCAACATGAAACAAATTTATAACTTCCTTTCAGATTTATACAGCAGTAAAAGATACAGGAAAAGAAAGCATATAATTTATTGTAAAGGCAATAAGAAAACCTCTAGAACATTTTTCACAGAAATGAAATTCTCAAATTCACTATCACATGGCAGTTTTTAAATAGGGACAATCCCTAAGTACTCATTTCAGAGCTTTCAAAAAAAAAAAATCAATGATTAACATTTTGCAAGGAAGTTTTTTTTTATTGATTGTTTTACATTTTCTTCCCCTCAAAATTTCGTGATGATCTTACATTTCATCATAGAATGGTTTGGGTTGCAAGTGACCTTTAAAGGTCACCAAGTCCAAACCACCTGCAACGAGCAGGGACACCATCAACTGCATCAGGTTGCTCAGAGCCCCATCCAACCCGACCTGGAATGTTTCCAGTGAGCAGGCATCTACCACCTCTCTGGACAACCTGTGCCAGCGTTTCACCAGCCTTACTGTAAAAAAGGTCTTTCTTATATCCAGTCTAAATCTACCCTTTTTTGTTTAAAATCATTACCCCTTGTCCTGTCACAACAGGGCCTGCTAAAAGGTTTGTTCCCATCTTTCTTATAAGCCCCCTTTAAGCTGCAATAAGGTGTCCCCGGAGCCTTCTCTTCTCCATCCTGAGCAGCCACAACTTTCTCAGCCTTTCGTCACAGGAGAGGTGTTCCAGCCCTCTGACCATTTTTGTGGCTTCTTCTGGACCTGCTCCAACAGCTCCATGTCCTTCATGTGCTGAAGACTCCAGAGCTGGACGCAGGACTCCAGGTGGGGTCTCACCAGAGCAGAGCAGAGGGGTAGAATCCCCTCCCTCGACCTGCCGCCCACACTGCTGGGGATGCAGCCCAGGGTACGATTGGCCTGCTGGGCTGCGAGCACACATTGCTAGGCCATGTCCAGCTTTTCACCCACCTGTACCCCCAAGTCCTTCTCCTCAGGACTGCTCTCAATCCCTTCATCCCCCAGCCTGTATTGATACCAGAGGTTGCCCCGATCCTTTGTTCCCCCAGTCTTGTGGTCCCTCCACTCAAGAGGTGTGGAAAGAGAGGCCGTCAGTGAAGACAGGCAAAAACGTTGTAGAGTACCTCAAGCTTATCCTCGTCTGTTTTCATCTTGCTCAATAATTTATTGATTGTTGGGCATTTATTTGCTTTTCCCCAAGATTTGACATCTCAAAGAAAGCAAACCAGACTCTAGCATCGAATACCGACCTTTAACTCATCCAGATCACCCTACTCTCTCAGGCTCCACTTTGAAAAATTTGATTATAAATAATCTATTAACATTTCATAGTAGTTTGATACACATGTTTGTGTATCCAGTCCAAAGCAACCCCCTCAATGGAATTCTTCCAAACAGAATGAGACACTTCAGAGCTGATACTCCTTCTGCTAAAAATGGCAGTTCCAGAACACAGGTAACAGCATCTGCACTATCCAAAGTATAGATTTATATACAAAAAAGGCAAGCTGATCAAATCTATTGGTCTTCATAAACTTCACTTCTTTTCTACCTGGTTCCTTGAAATCTTTGGAATACGTTAAATTACCACATATTTCAATCAGAACGGACCCTCTACATACAATTGAAAACTTCCTGGCTTAATGCTTTAACTGCTGGTACTTCTTGGTCAGATGCATTTGCCAAGTTATCTAACAGAAAAGGCCTTTCTATTCACACAATCCTGCAAATTCAGTCCATCAGACACAAACAGCAGAATTTTGCTTCAGATATACTCCTGGAATAACTAAATTAGGCAGCTAAATGCACTTTGGTAACATTTTTGGACACCTACAAAAAGACTGCTGCTTGATTCCTAGAACGTCAAATTATGTCTAGTACCAACAACAGAAGAGATTAGTAGAGAAATGTGTCTCCCATGACACCGATAACTTCAGACATTCCTGACAAATACATATACGACTACTGAGTAATGCAGACACAGCTATTTTATTGGAAACAGAAGGAGAATTAATAGAATAAGATGTTGCATTATTTTGATGAAGCAACAGAAACAGGTTTAAAGAGATACAGAATCAGATATTCATATTTCATAGTAGTTGTACCAAAAAAAAAAAAATACTTCTCCAAAGATTTCTTTTTCTCCTACTCTTCAGCATATAGCTTCAAAAAACAACATTCATCCTCAATGTTTTTCCTTCTGTGCTGTTTAGAATAAATTCAAAAACCACCTACTCCAAAATAATGGTCACAAGCCACAGTCTATAGTTATTGTTTTGTTTTTCAAGTGCCCATTGTGTTCCATGGTAAGATTCTAATTTCTCTTCTGCATTAAAACACAGTAAAGCTCCTAGAGATTTCATAATAGCAACTGTTCTTATACTTCTAAAGAAGCTTCCGTCAAGCAAAAGTTAAAAGTATTTTAAAAGAGGATAGGGAATTCTACTTGAACAGAAGCTAGCATTTCCCTTTCTTCACATGCATAAAACATGCTTCAGGAGAACATTCCCTTGGATGCCTCTAACCCAAGGAAAATATTTGGAACCACAATCCTAAGTAAAAGCATACAGTTAATAATTATTTTTCTTTCCAAGTTCAACACTAACATAATTAAATCATACCTGCGACAACTGTTTGTATAATAAAGACATTCTTAGCATGGGATGGCACCTTGACAACTTGATTCTAAAAGTACCAGGAAAATAAATACAGGCCCAAACAGTTCATTAGGTGAAAAGACTGTTTCACCAATTTACTACTTCTTAATTTGTATCATTTAAAAATCCCTCTAAAGAGGACTGATTGTATCCAATGCATACGAACTTCCAAAGATGTAACACAAAGTATCACAAACACTGATTCTCAGTGTCATTATTCCCTATTATTAGCCTGACATTCTTTTATTGGCAAATTCCCATTTTTTTTATTAATTTAAAAAATTAAGACAAGCACCATAGGTAAAATAAATCAACATTTTACAACATAACAAGGTGATGCATATGTACATACATACACATTATATATTAAAAAAAATTGCCTAATAACAAACACTTCATCACCTATACATGAAAGATGCACTATTGTCTTATACACATAATTTTGAGAGTCTGATTCTAAATTCCATTATATGAGTTTCCTAAAGTTTACCTTCAAATTAAAGAACAACACTAAAGAGATCAATTACATCATCTTAAGACGATAGTAATTGTGAGTCAGGCCTGAAGTCTAACTGCAAGTGCAAAATTATGAGCAGTCTTATTCTTTGTTACACCATAAATATTAATTTATTAGTAATTAAATAAATTTAATATAATTTTATTAAATATTAACCTTAATTGAATTATTAAATGAAATATTTTATTAAATTTTTATCCTACGACTATCACCAAGTCCATGAATGCTTTTTGATGTTGTATACCTTCATAAAAGCTAACCTGCCTACGAAACCAAGAAATGCTTCCCAACCTGAATCAATTGCAAGCCTAAAATCCTATCTTGTAGACATGCTCAAATTTCACCTCTTTCTGCAACACTCATTACTTTGCACAGAGTGACCTCCTTAGTTTCTGTCAAATCCCACCTCAAGTATATACTTCTGCAAGTATGTAACACCTCTGAACTGAGTTTGTTACCCACACAGCTTCTGAAAATTACCTCTCAAGAAGTCCATTTCCCCCTCCCAAAACTTCAACGTGATTAATTAGATGAGCAAATATATGGTATTTCTGATGTGCAGACATCACACATATCCACATGGCTATGCAATTTTCTCTTTGCTGCCTGAGCAAATAACTCAGGAGTCATAAAACACAAATGCACACCAAGCCCTAAAGAACTGCACAGATGAATCTGGACTAAGTAAAATTCTACATTAGGGGAGGAAAACCTAAAAATACTTCTGATACTCTTAAGCACAGATGATATACTCCAAAACTCTCATACCTGTTATGGAAAAATCCACTCTTAAGATTCACAGCAGCAAGCAGGCCAGATTTATGCAGCCTGTAATCAAGTCACCATTGAAATCTAGTACAGAGATGCCTTGAACAACACTACTAACTTATGCTGTTGAGCACATACACAAATAGAAATATGTAATGCTAGTATGTATGGACCAGAATGTGCAGCTTTTTCTGCACAGCAACATCCTTACATACAAATCTGCAAACCTCAGTTCCGTAATTCCCTTTAGAGCCATGATTTGCAGGCTCCCAGACATTTCCATCCAGATTATTAACAGCATTTTCCATTTTCTACGGAAGTAATGACAAGATCTTTTAGACTACAATGTCTTCTTAACTATAAGGCAAGTATATCCTACCAAGAGGAATCTAATGAGCAGAGAAGAGAAAATTCAACAAGGATGATCACCTGTCCTTAAAAACAGAAACAACCACCAAAAAAAGGCATCCTATCATTTAAACTATCTCATCAGAAGCCATATACTTCATAGATACATGATATACTGAAGATCAGCTTCCATAACTTATGTTACAGGTTGACATCATCTCAGAAAGCCTTCTAAATATTTCTCATATGTTAAGAACTAACAAAAAAAAAAAAAAAAACAAACAGAAAAAAGAAACTGAAAGAGAGAAAGACTCAAACATAATGAGAAGGTTCTCAACAGGGAGGAAAAACCCAAAAGTTGCTTTTCTCGTTAATTTATCGATTTTTAAACATAGGATACCTGAGAATTTCCTTCATCAAACAGTGTTTTATTCAAAAAGAGTATGCCTTCAAGTAGCACCAGAATAAGCAATATGATACACTGACATCTAAACCTGCAATAACTGTGAGAACAAGGAATATTTCTTCTACTGAAGGTGCTGCAAGGCGATGCTCACGCTCACCAGAATCAGCAAATGCTAGTTTAGTCATTTTCTCAGCCTGAAAACACAACAATTTACCTCCATACTCTGTGGTTTACACAAAGACAAGAAGGAAACTTGTAGATTGGAAAGTAGCAACATGAACCAGAATATCACACATTGCACAGTGCCTTCCTTGATCATCACAGAAGAAATGACTAAATCTTCATTGCTGTATTTAAAAACAAGGAGTCTAATCAAGTATATGCTTCATCTGCTTTGGTCTTCGTTAGCAGACGGAAATAAAAAGAGCTCAAGTTATCAGATGATAAAAAAAATAGTGACTGTGAAGAGCAACAGGCAAAGAACTGCACAAGACTCTTTAAAAGGAATGTCCTTAGTAGGCAAGAACTTCATCCACAGGGTTTTTTAACAATAGTAGGTAAAGCTTTTTAAGATCTTTACTGAGTATGATCTCAAAACTATCAAGACAATGCAAAGGAAAAATTCAGAGGAGAACATTCTCAAATTCCATTTCAGTGCAACACTGCAAGCCTACATCATTCCAAAATAATCTAACATACACTGGCTCTGTTTTCCAGTCCTACTGCTACTTTAAGATGCAGTTGATCTAGATTTGAAAAATGAAGCCTAACTTTAAAGGAATGTTCTGCTATTGTTCAGCTGCCTGTCTCCTCAGAGTTCTGTATCAGCATACAAAACTGAAACCAGCCATGTTCCTGTTAATGAACAGCTTTTGTGAGTTCAATACATAAAGCTGTAGTTTGCTTGTTCCTCATCTCCCCCTGCCTCCTTTAAAAACAAGAAGATAGGCCAACTACAAACCCAGTCCAGCTTTGATGTCCTGGATCCTTTGAACAGAGGACACCTTTCAAGATCAGTTCTCTAAGTATTCATCAACTTCTAACCTGTATTGGCACTTGCACCTGCATCAACAGAGGGCCCCTATATACTCAGTGAATGACATACAGTATGTGCTTGGAACAGTCAGTCTAAAATATCATCACAGAACTCCTCAGCTACGTATCAATACCTGAACAATAAGCTTCATATCCTCTCCTATATCTGATTATGTTACATAGTAAAGGTGTCTGAGAAAGCAAAGCATTTCAAATCTATATTGTATATTTGCAGAAAAAGAATGTACTAATTAAAACAATTCAGTCTTCCCAAAATAAGGACTGGGATAGAATTACAGAAAATTGGATGAACTCCCAAGCTTCCATTTCAGTTCAGTCACTTGTTATGTTACTTTGGACAACCACACAACTTCTGGTTTCCTACATTTGAAACAGCTCAAAAAAAAAAAGTGTCTATTTCTCAAGGCCATTGTAATAACTTAGTGCTTCAGTAAGATACCCAGATACAAAGTCTGATACAGACATGTAGAGGTAAGTACTTCCTTGAATATATGTAAGCGGTTTTTTCCTCTCATGAAAACTAAAACAATAGAAGCAATTTGGAAATTAAAAACTCTAGAAAAATTGTGTCATTTTGATTTTAAAATATATGCCCACAGATTATTCCTACAAAGTGCTACACTATCAAAAAGAGCAAGGAACAAACCCCAAAGTTTTAAATACAAGTGTTCTGGATTTAATACTTATATCAGCATCAGGTTTTAGAAAACATCTGCAAAAATATTTTCTAACACAGCTGTCTTAACATATTACAGCTGTGCACCCAAGTGCAAACTTCTGTTTTCAAAAGCCGTCATTTGTTTGTCCAGTATTTGTTATTTTTCAAGAACACCTTCAAGGTCCTGTGCAGTGTTTTAAGTTACCCTTTAGAAAAGGCTCAGTTGACTTAGGAAGCAAACAGAACAGATTTGCTGATATAAGAGAACTACAAGAGCATGCAGCTTAATTCAATTACTGCAGCTCTATGAAACACAGTTTCCCTCTTCTCCATAACTGCTTTGGTACACCCTGCATATACCACAAACACACTGGATTATCAAGTGTCCTCCAAAGTACATTCATAAACTGTACTGGCAAACATGAGTGTGAGTTATTTCACATTTGTTTTGGATTTTCTCTGTGGAAAACTGATACTCCTACACACACACACTTTCTGTCTAGATTCAGGAAAGAATTTGCATACCTAATATGCAAATTATCCTACAGTTTAATTACTCAGTATTTCACTTTTACTAATAAAGTTGGAACTATCAAGTATTCCTTTATCTAAGTCAGAGTGTATCAGAGTTTTGAGTTTTGAAAGCTGAGATGCGTATCAAGAAAAATAAGCTTACCAAATTTATTCAGCACTACTATCCATACAAAAAGGAAAATATTTTAAACTGCAACATGACTAGCAAGATATTTTTCTGGTTAACTTATTTCTGTCTTTGAATTGAGGATAAGGGCAGCATCCGTAATGCACACCTGTCTTGTTCTGCGGCGCCTCACGCTTTACTTACACCTCAAACAAAGTTTCCACAAAGCTCACTGGAGTATTTAAAGACATTATTAACCCCAGGTCTCCTCCCAGGCTTTTGACCAAAATCATCACTACTCACATTTTACTGCTGCAACTGGTAACATCTGGTCCTTTTGTGACACTTCTCACTGTTCTTCAGTCCTAGTTCCTGCATCCCAATAGCTACATGGCATACTCAATATGATCCACTTTTTCATTGAAGGCAAGTTATTAGCCTTCCAGAAGAAGCTTAATATTCAAAAACATGGGAACAAGCATGTATCTGTGCATAAAAGTGCTTGTCTATAATAAAAATCTACATATAAAGACTGTGGATCCAGACTCATGATTCCGTAATAACATAATGCAATCATCCTACAAATTAGGAATGCATGGTTCTTTGATACCGATACAGGAATGTAATGACTAATATAGACCTTTGTATTCACATAAGCAGAGCAGTAAGTCTTCACAATATCTGTCAAGTACTACAATGTATCAGAATGTTTCATTTATAAGATTTAATTCAATGTTGGGGGTTAGGTGTTCTTTGAGGAGGTGTTACCTTCTGAAACACAATCTTATCAATCACTTGGACAATGTACAATTTTTTTCCAAGGATTCTCTTAAATAAGAGAACAATTTATTCTCCAAGTATTCTGCAATAATACAGACTAGTTGTAAGTTTTAGATCTATCTGATCTAATGAGGAAGCAATTTTACTCAACTGTTTGAGATATATGGCACAGTTTGGACAACAGTAGTTTATGCCATAGTATTTATCACATTCCAGGAAGAAATGCATTCTCTAAAATTGTACCTAGCTCATTAGCTGTCCCCCATCATTACAGTCGTGGGTCACCTCAAGCCTTTAACCTTACAGGAAGTGTTATTTCCTTTTTACAGATGAGACACTGAAGCCCATAAATTATGTAAGAAATCCATAAGAAAATGTAGATGTTGAGTGTCATTTTATATGTCTGCATTCAATCTTTAAGTACTTCAGTACTCGTTCCATTGCCAGCTAATCCTAGAATATCCTGGCTTCAAATTCCCTACACAGATCATGATTTTCAGGCACATGCTGCTTAAAACCTGTAAAAAAATTTTCTGCAGTTGGCTTGTTTCTAAACATGAGCAAATAGATATTTTGCAATCACATGGTGGTAGTAGCACACTACCATCCTTAGCCAAGAAACACAAAATACCGATTCAAACAGATCCTAGAATCCATTTCTCCCAGGTGAGTGACGTAAGCTCTGAATTTTGGGAGAGATTTTACAATGCATTTATTTTTCACAAAATGCAGAAAGTTTAAGGCGTTTACCCCAGAATATTCTAGAGCTGGTGGCTAAATTACTTTTCGAAAGTCTGAAAGCTTTAGGTTTGAATACTCCTGCAGACAGAAAAAGCCAAGCGCAGTTCTCGCACATTGTGAATGAACGCTAAGAGACACTGTTGAGCTCAGTTCCATCTTTTCTTAATAGGGTCTTACTCCTCATGGAGCTCTGAAATCAATGCAACTCTTATGTTTGCTCATTAGGGTTTTAATAATATATAGGGCAACCTATAATACTAGTTTGAAAATTTCCACTGCTCATCCACCTCACATGAACAAGTGCACTTTGCTTATAGTTTATTATCCCTTTATTACTGCTAACAGCTGTGGCTCACTGGAGTGCCCATGTTTTCAGGCATCATCATCTTTTATTCCTCCTTACATCAAATTTGTGGTGTGTTTTCCAATACCAGACTGTACAGCTAACAGTACATTCCATAGACACTGACAGATAACTATTCTTCAATACTGTACGAGTTTTCCAATGCATTTTTTTGTCTACGTAGTAGTATTTTAAAGCAAGGGTTTTTCCACCAGCACTTCAGTTAGTATGTGTAAGAATATCCCAAGGATATTCCTGCACCATCCCATACTACCTCCTACCTTTTCTGCCCACATTTTGATACAATTACATCAATTTCCAGTGCAGTGCAATAGACTGATCTCTCAAAAACTACTCATACTCATTTTAAAAAGATGACATGAACTATGGTAATGCCTTCAAAATATGATCATCATGCCTTCTTTTTGGTTAAAGGAAGTAAGAGATAGACAGTATGAGACTATTTATTTGCCAAATTAAATTTAAATCATAATAAATATTAAATGGTATAACCTGTACAGGCCTTTACGTATCATTTATGGATAGACTCAAGCATCCATTCGATACAACTAAGCTTGTATTATACACAGCAATGGCAACCAGCATTTGGTGCTGTCTGAAGGCCTGACAGAATCATCAGCTATCCATTCCCACACTTAAGTAACAAACCACTTCATCTGCAAACAAACTAGACTCCACAATCCACAAGTCCCTCGCCCAACTTGCATTTGGATTCAATCCTATAGATGGTCTCAGACTTCCACACAGGAAGGGACTCCATACATTGTTAATTTTCTACTGCTTGGGGGGGAAGAGGGGTGTTTTTAAAAGAGCAGAGCTCCAGCCCAAACACGTACATATTTGTAGCCTCATAATTAAATATCACCCCGAATAGGGACAGCTGTGTTCAGTTCACAGGCTAGTTTGAGAAAAGCAGGGCCACACATCAATCTCTCGGTACTGAGGATGCAGCAACTCTGAGAAGACTTGTGAGGCAGAAAATAATGGACAGAGCTGCCAGCACAGTGCTAAGCTGGGAAGCATTCTCTGCAGCTGCACGCAGCAGGACACCAAGCAGCAGGGACAAGGTTACTCTGCTTCTACATTTCACCAGTACAACCATTACCATAAGACAGGCATCTCATTCTGGCATTCAATGAGAGAGTTCATTTCTGGGCTTGTCTATGAAAACCCATGGAAGATATTCAGACAGTTTAGTGGTGGACTTGGTAGTGTTAGGTTAACAGTTGGACTTGATCTTAAGGGTCTTTTCCAGCCTAAATGATTCTATAATTCTATATATGAAGTATTCAACAACAACAAAAAAATACATCCTAATAAAAATAATTTTTTAAGTTTTCAAAAGATTGCCTTCCTTTCGAAAAACACTTTTCGGTGCAGATTGTTTCGTTGGTAAGAGCAGTTTAATATGCTTATATGGCTTATGCTTCTACATTTCAAAACAAGATTTGAATACAAAAATGCGTCCCTCACAAATTCAAAATCTCTATCATAGGAACTATCAGTATACTTTAAAACTTTAATACAGACAGAGAAAATAATTCACATGAGGAGAAATATTTTTCAGAGCATCATCACTAGAATTAATTTAAATAAAGATCACATTTTACAAGGATAAAATCACTGACATTTCTACTAGTTTAATTATATCAACATTCATGTGTTGACTTACAAAAAGGCAATTTGCAGGTGTAAATTCTTACACACAATTCCACTGATGTCAATAAGAATAATTATGCATACATCTTGAATCAGATACAGGCCATGCTGACAGCAAAGGCAGTTTTGCAACTGAAAACCTGACTCAGGATTTCATCCTGTGTAATAGAAGTTGCACCTGTTTAATGGGGATGTTGTTTCACATTAAAGTTAAGGCAAACTAAGCCTGTACATTTCTAAAAGGGATAATTTCTTTTGCCACCCACACCTGCTCATTTCTGCTACCTCCTTCAGGTCAGCAAGAGACTTCCGCAAGTGAAGTAACATGAGGAAACCAAGCTGGCTTAAAATAAAAAGTTGGCTGGGAGGTGAGATGTTTGTGTTGATACTTTTCAACTTTCATCAGGAATATTAACACTTATGTAAGAAGCGGAAAGATGTAGCCAGATAGAAGCGTGAAGGATAAAGTCACTCCTTTTCACAGTAGCATGAACTTCAACTGGCTGCAGCTAAAACTAACTTTTTTCTAAAGATCATTTCTTATACAACTTTATTGTTCACTTACAATCTGCAATTTAAGGACACTTTCCTTCTGCACACAGCAGAATTATGAGTTTTAGATAGAAAAAAGAATTTTGCCTAGAATAATAAAATTTGATACCCTTTTAACATTTCAGCTGTGAAAGTTCTTGCACTTGGAAGTTGTTTTGTCCTTAAAGAAAGCAGAAGCTTCTATAGTAGCTCTAGAAATTCAGAAGATCAGGCAGGAGGTAATTTAGAAGTGCAACAAGAACATATGAAGACAAGGTTTAATAAACAAACAGACCATTCGGCTCTTACTCTCTCCATAATAACTAGATATCTAGGACTAGGCAAAGCAGGTTAACTGAAGTGTAGGTACTCAAAAGTGCTCACCCACCCTGTACAGTCTGCTTCATTACATATGCCAATTGGGACTCACAAGTTAAATACAAAATTATAACCATCTGAAGACACAATATACTTTTTTTGAAGATAGCATTTTAGAAGACTGGATATTTCCAGTCATTCAGGTACTCAAAAACTTCAGAGGAAGAGCAGTTTTGTGCACAATTTTTTCTCTACTGCTCTTCCGCACATCAGTATAGAAACCAGAGCTAGAGAAAGGGGTGACTTTTTCCTCCAACATGAAGGAGACTTTTTTTTTCTCCTCCTTCCAAGACGACATTCAAAAAAAAGAAAGAAACCTGTTTTGCTGTAGTGCTGCATCTCAGGATTGATTGACTTTGACATCTAAATACACAGAAGCTGTGACTGCAGCTTTTCCTGCAGTTGGGCCATTCATACTGTTTGTCTCCCTCAATTCCCTGGAGTCTCACAGCACAACTGATTCGGGCAACCTTTCCCTCTCCCTTCTGCCCAAATTCATATCATCATGAACACTGTAACTGACCAACAAATTCAAAGGTATAGGATAGAGAGTGGCAGATGTAGTATTAAAATCTTCATTTCCTTAATAAATCAATCTATCAGAATAAAACTAGACTCTGTGCTCTTATGCTTGTGTTTTTGTTTACATCTCGGGAACTCTGCTGTTTGAAGCTCCCTGCTATAAAAACAGAACCTGCTCACCCTGTGGCTTTCTTTCACCTGTTTCCCACAGGCAGGCAGATGGAATTCCTTTCTCCCACTCTATTCATAACTAAACTCCCCTTTTTTATTTTGATACAAAAAAAAAATATATTTTTTTTTTTTGCATTCTGTCAAAGCAGAAAGGAAGAGGGAAAACAAAAACAACAAAAGGTTTAAGTGAGAAGGAAATAAGTCAGAACTGCATTCAGATATCCATCCTGAGCAGAGAGTAAAATAATTTACTGCTAGGCAGAGATGAGGCCTAAAATCATTCTGAAAAGCAACTGATATGGATGTGAATGCAATGAAGCAACAACACTTGCATTTACACAAGTTACCACATGCTTCACGATACAAGGAGTAAATACAAAAGCTGATAAATAAGAGTAATAAAATAGTGCTAGAGAATCTTGTTGCCCATTCTTTTCCCCATCCATGCTTCTTTCATTCAGTCCAGAACAACATTTGCAAAGTAGTCGACTTACTCGGTATTTCTCCTTACAGGAGAAAAGGCAAGGTTACCATAGAATTGTAAATTAATTTTGACATCTGCTTACTAAGATTGATCAATTATTTTCGATGTCTCTCTGATAAGTTGTTATTTCTCTGAACAGAAAAGAACAAAACAAAGCCAAAAATACTACACATCTCTCACCAAACAATTAATGGTCCCAGAATCCTTCTCTTACAGTAATGTTTCTGATGCTTGCTAATGCAATTCACTCATTCCCAGAAAAGCAAAAATAACCATATTTCACTCAAATGAAGAAAAATAAAGACTCTTATTTTCGTATATTTTAAGCCTGCCCTTAAAAATATTTTTCCTCACATAATCTACTGACAGAAAACAGGCTTTACACCTGTCCAGTTTAGGTCATTAGTAGTTCAGTTTTAATCTTGCATAAGAAAGATTCACCCAGGCACTTCAAATTGCTGAAACTTTGAAACAATGTAAATGTTTAGAATAATAAGCAATGTTCTACTAACATTTGTATACATTGTATCTACAGCCCATAAATTAATTGTTAATATAGTTATAATAGCCAAACATACTTTTCAATCTCTATGTCATTCTAAAACATTCTTCAGAATAATTCTTACTCACAGAAACAACTGCTGCAAAAGTGATATACATCCAATATAACTTGTCAAATGAAAGTACCACTGCTGCAAAAGTCCAGCCATGGCTACTTGTGTACGAAACAGATACTCACACTTCACAAACAAACAGAAACAATATGCAAATCTTCCACAATAAAAAGCCAAACCATCAACTGCCACAGAATTCATAAAGGTTTTCACTTGCCTGGCCATAGGCAGACTAACATTCACTTTCCAACTCTTCAGCTGGAAATACATAGGCTTGACACATGACTCATTCAACACCCATGTGAATTTTCAGGATTCAAAATACAACCACTGTGAGTTGCTGCTCGCATTGTAAGACGTATTAACAAATATTTTATGCCATCCCCAACTCACAAGACTTGAAAAGCTTTAAATCTTATACTCTGCAATGAAAATAAGCATTCTATTTTGCTTCTAAAAATAAAGATTATAGATGACCTATCAAAGATACCACTATGAAAGCGTCCTCAGTAAAAAATACGTCTCCAACATACTAAAACAGCGTACTTCCATGATAAAAATCATAATGCAAGCATCACTGTAATTTCTAAAACTAAGCATGAAAGAATATAGAGGAGTTAATGAGAAATCTATTCAAATTTCACCAAAACTCCTAACGGCACATCAATTAACCACTGTTTTAGCTTAGCTCAGAAGAGGTGTCCTTTCAACATTCAGACAGAACTTCCTCTAGGTGGGGATGGATTATTAACTTTCTACCAGAAGTGAAAATGTATCCACTGTGCCTCCTCACCCGACCAATGTAAAGAAACATAAATGTTTTAACAGATAATCAAGGAAATACCTATAAGGACTGGATAACTGCTCCAGTAACCATTCAGAGAATATACTAATTCACAACAAGCTTTGAAATTTAAGAAATTAAAATTTGCTTCAGCCCTTGCACTACCGGGGTTTGTTGTGAGTGGCATGAAGACAAAGGATACAAGTAATCTCTTTAAAGCAAGGAAATAATAGCTCTGCAAGCCTGTCTCCTGCAGATCATCACACACAAAGAAGATTCACCTGGCCCTCGTCTCCGCGCTCTCAATCCCTATGCAATTAGCCCATTGTTCCATAGCACAGAGCAGGACAAACCCCAAATCCTCAATACACACAGGTAACAAAAGACCAGCTTCAGAATCTTATTAGCAGGTTCATATGCAAATAAAATGTATAATATTTACCTTTTATTACCTTTATAGCTCAGTTATAATCTCACTGATTGAATAATCCATCAGATGTTACCAGTGAATTGTTTCTTCCTCTGCAGCATGTACATTGCTTCAGCCAACATGTCTGACTCCCAGCTACTCAACTTCCCAAACTAACAAGTTACTGGATTTACTTTTTGTTTATTTAGCGATGAGTGATCTCAGATTAAATGTTTAAAAGAAATGTAAATTATATAGCTTAATTTTAGTACTCCAAAGACAAAACTGAACTTGAACACAATTTAAAATACACCATTATTAATACTTTTACCTACTAAAGTACTTTCCAAAGACAGAATTTTATTTCTGTAAGACACAGTCTCACCAATATACTATTAGCTACATACTGGAACACTTTCCAGCTGTATATGTCAACACACTGAATAAACAGAGTTCCAGCTTTTAACGGGTGTTCTACACGGGAACGGAATGAGACGTCCTGTCCAAGGTTATATAGCAAAATAACAGCAAACCGTATTCCTCACAGCCAGTCTTTATACTGACACCAAAGGGGGCGGGGGGAAAGTGACAGCTCTATAAATTTGTGTCTTCTTTTCCACTACATGTAGAAAAGCAAGTGTCAGGGTGCGCTTCCTTCTCACTGATCAATGACTTGGCATCACTTCCACTTTTAAGAATAAGCAGATAGTTCTAGCTTCACTGAGCACTCCTTTGCAAAAACATGTTATTGCTTTACATTTACAGCTCTCTCTCCTCTCCTGCAAACCTTGTCATGAGTGATGTACATTTCACTAAGTTACACTTAGCTTGGGGAGGGAGATTGGAACGAGCGAAACACTTTCACTCTCCGAAAGGAAAGAGTCATTCAAAGCCAGTAGTAATTTTTGCTGGCCGGGCAGCCCCGTGAAGCGCACATGTCACTTCCACGACAGCTCCAGAAGGGACAGCAGCGACACAGCTTTAGGCCGACTGCTCCTCGTCTCCCGGTTCCCACCGAGCGGAGCAGCCCATTTTCAGCACCAAGTTAGCAGGTACGATTGCCCATCGGAGGGCTGCGTCCTGTGTTCTTTAGAGGGAGGGACCACGAGGTGGAAGAACCTATTTCACCCCTAACTTCTGCAACACACTTCCACCACACGTGAACAAAATCATAGCAGACACAAGCAAAAAAAAAAAAAA
>Ga0065711_1026484_pt1 | contig 68780 bp, 32 predicted proteins | sample Hoacrofraction12_FD_59098 | JGI IMG/M metagenome (GOLD analysis project Ga0065711, IMG submission 59098) | Hoatzin crop microbial communities from Cojedes, Venezuela - Epithelial fraction 12 v2 (version 2) | ecosystem: Host-associated > Birds > Digestive system > Esophagus > Crop | place...
TGGGGGTGGTGGGAGGAGGGCGACTAACCTCAATCAAGCACAGAAAGGACAATTTAAGAACGCGTATTAGCAAGCATAACTCTGAATGTATACACTGGAGCTCTTACTTAAATTCTGATGTGAATCTGATGTTAGAATCCAATATCATGTTATTCATATAAAGGAACAGAGCTTTCTTTCATATGCCTGCAGTTGCACCAGAAGGCTAGAATTGTGTTTCTCGAGCCCCAGACCATTCTTTAAATTCCTCTGTGCCCAACTCATGTTGATGTTATTATTTGCAGTGGGGACCACTCCTGTAGGCTCTGGCTTTTTCTGGTCCACTTGTTACATGTCTGCATTTCATGTCCTTCACATGAGATCTATACCACCAATATCTGTCAATCCCTGAATTGACAGAATAATGAATTGAGAAAATCCAGGAAAGTTGCAGAATAAAGGAATTTTCTTACGTAAACATGAAATATTGCGAGATTCAAATAACAGAACATTCCAGGCTGGGAGGACTCTGTGACAGATCTTCATATGAGGCTTTTGAGCAGCTATGACTGTTTTCCAGAGAATGATGAGATTTTGAGCCATATCCTCAGAGTTTGATAACAATTTTCCAAAAGCATACTTGAACAAAATAATAGTATGCCTTCCAGTATATTAATATAATGCCAGACCTTGTCATGTCTCCTCCATTGCCTGTTAAGTGAAAGCTGTTTGTATTATCCGGTGGGTACTATAATGGCTACAGAGAGGAAGGGTAAAGCAGCAATCTTTAGTATCAATTCTAGTGTCTCACTGTTAACTATAAACCTGCATTAAGTGTAGAAATCACCCAGAAAGGATCATATTATATTTTCAAGAACTAAGTGTTGCTGATTCGTAAGCATAATTATATTGTTCTTTCAGTCTTTGGTATGTAAGGGAGAGAACAGAAAGCAGTTCTGCTCTTAGGAAATGCCTGAAATAACCTCCGTGCTAGCTTTGTGCTTCAAGGGCTGCTTAGGGGTTGCTCTAAATTTGTCTGCCTGTCACCTGAAGACAAACTAGCACCTCCAGACACTCACAGAGCACAGTATGTGCTGGCTGCATACCATGTCACCTACAGGATAAATATTTCTTCCCTACAGCATTAATCTCAGTTCTCTTTTATTTCAGAAGGAGCAAAGTATGGCCTGGTTTGTATCGGTAACAGGTTGTCTTCTTTTCCAAGTCAGCATAGACAAGGTCACTCAGCACCCAGCGAACCAAGGGCCAACAAGTGCAAATCTTGCATATGCTTTTCATTATGTCATCTTTACGGTCACTCTGCAAATTATCTAGAGCTGTATTTACGTTCTTGTATTACCAGTGAGTAGAGGTGGGTGATGCAAAGCAAGAAGTAGCTTTGCCAGTTGTTACCTGCTATCCTCTGTGGCTGTATCAGCAAAGGGAGTACAGATGACTCACAGGGACTGCTGAGTTGTAGGTAGAAAAGTGAGGAGGGAAAAGAGAAAAGAAGTGTTTCTTTTTTTAAATCTTACCTGACTGAGGGGGAGTAGCACAGGAAGACCACATACTCTGACTCCCTGAAACAGACACTCACGGAGCCTCCTGTATTCACCTTAGAATGAGGAGCTTTTCTTCTTCACATTCCATGTGAAAGGGACGTTGGATTGGTCTGGTCTGCTGAAACAGCACTTACAGCTTGATCCGACTGTGGCCTTCCCTTGAGAAAAGAGCTGTTAAGAGAGGTGATAAATGATGTTTGTTAGGTTCCCCCTAGACCATGGGGACAATCACTGATGATTTACTTGATCATCTCTGAGTATGTACAGCAGAGCGGCAGTGATGCCTGGTAGCTGAGCATCAGTTCCTGGCATTGCCACCTATAACTGCAGTGTGTCCCTGCGTATGTCAGTTCCTCCTCCGCATTTCACATGGAATCTGATGTAAAGCTTTTGATTTCTGTGTGTAAGTGTGTGGTGATAGAGGTGATAGCTGCAGCTAGACGGATCTCTTGCTAACCAGATATGGTTGCAATATATTTAACTTACTGTGGTGGCATTCTGTAAAAAAATAATGTTAAAGACACAGGGTCTTTGGGAAGTGATCAGGTGTTTTCCATCTAGTATTTGTATTCTGGTGACAATCAAAAGAATTGCAGCGAAGTGGTACACGTGGTTTGCAGTGCAAATGACCATTGTGGCTCTTACTAAATACTTGCACTAGTCTCTGGGAAGGGAAGCCAACATCTCTGCCTTGGTACAGACGGTAGCTACAGAAATCAGCTTGCCAATAGTGTCACTTAGGAAAGAAAGAGGAAACTGTTCCTTTCTCTCATATGACAAGAAAAAGGTATCTTTTAGGAAGAACAAACCTAAAATTAGGTAAGAAGCTGTGGAATGAAACCCCAAATGGTGCAAGTTTCTTGAATCCAGTAGTTGGATGAAAAGCTACCTGGGAGTCTAAAGAATGCATAAATGAATAGTCAGAAATAAACTAACAAAAACGCCAATGCTTGACCCATTCTTGCTGCTGAACAGGTATAATAACAGGAGGAGCTTTATGAGTACTGCTGTGAATAAATCCTTGCTTCTAATATGCTGCTTTATGGATTTTCTGATTGATTTACAGCACTTGTTTATAACTTTTGACAGCCCAGTCTCCAAAGAAACCCAAAAGGCAAAAGCAAAGAGACCCAACCCCCAAACCATTTAGATATTTCTGAGATGAAAACATTTTGTGTTGAAAATGTCAGAATTGAATGATTTTATCTTTTCAAAAGCGTTGTGTCCATTTTTGATGGTGAAACTCTCATTTGAGTTCAACATGGCTTCAGATTAGCTGCAGAGCTTTAAACCCCCCCCCCTTAGTTATTTAATGATTCACTTTTCCTGTAGAAATCTTTATTAACTTTACAATATCTGAAGCTGTATCAGTACTTAGGAGTAGGATTCATTCCTTGCATTTGTCTGTCAGTTTCAAACTTTCTAATTTTTTAAAGTAATTTTACTATAATTATGGTAACAGAATCCTGTTTGGTGACACAAGCAGTAATGTATCCACTATTCATTTCTTCTGGGGACTTCAGATTGCTTTAGGTGAGCACAGACAATAACTATTTACTCAGTATGTTTGGAATATTGCAGACAGAAAGGTAGCATTGATATATCTTAACTACAACTGAACTGTCATGATTTCATAGTCAACATGATAGTACTTTAAAATTGTGCATCATGACAAAAGTAGTAACAATAATGAAAAAATTGTTAAATTATATTGGATTCTGTAAACATAGTACCATCTTACAGAAGTTGCTCTGCCATTTTGTAGTGCAGAACCTGTTCCATAGATTGCTTTGTCAACTGCATTCTGATTAAGGGATTCATAATATAAGACACTTAATAGACATATATGATTAAGATTTTCAAGACTGTCCTAAGGAATAATCCCTATCTCCTGTTTAACTTTAGTGGGACTTGGCCAAGAAATTCCTTTACATTCTCTGAAAACCTTGTCTGGAGAATATTCTGTATTATAGTCTGTACATTCTAAGGCATGTTTTCAAGAGAGAAATGGCTTAAAATGCATGCGGCCCGTTCTCCAGTCTAGCTACGACAGTGCTCCTGTCATGCACATGCACATATACATCTCTTTGCCACTCTAAATCTCCGACCTTCTCTTTGAATTGAGATCTGTATGTGCAAGTGTGTGTTTATATATACAGAAAGTGAACCCTAGCAAGAACACATACTATTATCTATAGGACTTGGACTTGGATTTAATTCCATGTACAAGCTAAGCCCTGATACTTTTTGGTTTTTTTCCTGACTGCATTCTGGATCTTGCTAATTATTCTCTTAAAGGTGGGATGAATTTCATCTCCACTACTTCCCTTGATAGCTATTATTTTACCTTTTATCCTTAACTGCTTGTTTAGTGGGACATCCACGTTTTTTCCCCTCTTTTTGTGTTAGGCTGCTAAAAGGTTTCACTTCAGCTTGTCTGAAATTAATGTTCCATCGAAAATAAATTGTCCTGTTCTTGGGCTGATGAAGTTGACAGGTCCTGATGTGTAATTGGCTGCTCTGGGCAGGAGTAACCAACATTTACCAGCCGCAGACATGAAGTTTGCAGATGCCTGGACTCATCGGCTGCTTCTGGCAGTGCCGCTCAGGCCTTGACTGCCAGAGTCAGGCACAGCAGTTTTCTTTCCAGGGATGGAGGAGCTTTAATGACAGCAGGAGCTAGGGTCAAGTTCGAGCTTTTTGGCTTGGTGGTTGTTTTTTTTTGAGTGTGGAGTAATGGATGCGAGAGGGCCTCGCTCCCTCAGCGAGGAAGCATTTCTCTCAAGTTCACCTCACAGCTCACCCCCTCCCTGCCCCTGGGGGGGCCGTGACCTGCCCTGGGGACCCGCCTTTCAGAAGTCCGTCCCGGGGTGGCTCCCTTACCTGGCAGTCGGGGGTGCGGGGACGCCGGGGACCCCCCGGCCCAGCCCTGGCCCTCACAGGGGCCGGCGCCGCCCCGCCCTCTCCCGCCAACGGTTTAAAAGGGCGCGCGCGCCTGGCGGGCGAGGGCTGCGCGCGGGCTGGGCCGTTCCCTCGCGGGCTCTCTTCAGTCCCGTCAGCCCCGGGCGTGGCTGTCGCGACAGCTCGCGGAGGGCCGCCGGGACGAGGGGGACCGGCCCCCTCTGCTGCTGCGTTCGTGCGGAGCGGGAACAGCCGCAAGTCCCGCGCTGGCAGGAGGGCGGGCGGGAAGGAACCAGCCAGGACCGCGCTTCAGGTGCGTGGGGAGGTGTCGGGGTGTCCGCGGGAGCTGAGGGAGGGCTCGCGCTCGAGGCGCCGGCGTGGCCTGGCGGGTGTTGGTACGGGAGGGGCTGGGGCACTGCCCTCGGCCCTGGCGGTGGGCTCCGGCGGGGAGGCCTCGTTTCCTCACACCTCTGCTCTGCCACCGCCTGTCTCCAGGGGCGAGGACGTCTCGTTGTTACGGAAGGAAAGGCTTCCCGAATTTTCTGGGAGCTGTGTGAGCGCTAGACAGAAGGCATTGCGTGTGACAGGTATGGTTCCTTAGCAGCTCACCGCCTGCTATTTTACTGTGTGCTCCCTATTAAGACAAGTAGGAGCATCAAGGATAGTGACAGCAATATCCAAGATGGTTTAAATTGAAATGTCAATGTATTTTAATGATATGCTAAGGAATAGTCATATGAAATGAGGTGTTTTATATAATGCAGATAATAACTTTTCTGTCAAAACCTATCGACACACCTTAATTTTGACTTATTAGCATCATGTCAAAACTCTTGATTGACTTTTTAAATTCCAGGCTTTGAACCGTCTTGAAAACAAGCCGTAAATCAGAACGAGTCATTCAGCGTCAAACTTGAGGCTTCGAGCTCATTTGGGAATATTTGCATGTAGTCACCAGTGGTGTTATTAGTGTCCAGGCAGACAAAAAGACGGTTGTGTCCTGTTCGTTTTTGGCTGTGGCCTAGTTGTTATAAGAGCTGAAAGAGCAAAAAAAAATCATGGTCAGTATTATCTTTCGTTTCTGTTTGTGTTTGCATACTGCTTGCAGATGGATTGCAGTTTCCAGGCAAACAGGCATTGTGCGAACCTGCCTTCCATCTAGCTTGGCTAAATAATTCTCAGCGTTTACTTGTTTCAGAAACATCCGAAGTCCAAGCCATACCGAGGGGAGCGTAGAGGCCATTTAGTGTTGATACTGACAACAGCTTGAGTGAAGGTTGATTTTGGAGTCAAATTAAGATAGCTCAGAAGTGCAGCTGTGAATTCAACAGTTGTTTGCCTCTGAATAGCTCCCTTAAAACACTTGATACAACTTTACTGGGTTTTTATCCTAGTGCAAACGGGTCCACAAAGAAAGATTGCCAAGTGCAGAAAGGCAGCCTCGGCACTCGGGTTCCTCTGGAAGTCTATAGGAGATGAGGCAAAACTTAATGCTTTATCTTCACTAAGTGCTCGCTACAGAATAGCAGACAGAGGCTACCCAAATTGGGCTCTTGGGGGCTACAGGAATTGTGCAGTCTTAAAGATGACCTGAAGTGCAAAAAAAGTACTTTCATTTTTTTAACTTGTTGCCCAGTTTAACTTTCTCCCAGTTACCCAGACACAAGGAGTGGATGGGAAGAGGCCTGTTGAGACCTTTCTGCTAGGGCTTGCTATCGGTTAGAATATAATCCTTTAACAGTGGCTTAAAAACAGGTCTTTTTTTCTCTTTTTTTCTCTGCCTGTTCTGTTAACTTACAGAAAGATGCCTACAGATGCTGTAAGCTCGTTATTGTAGAATTGCGAGGGTTGCTGTGTAGCAGGTCTCTCATGTGGGTCTGGATTGTGGCTGAGCACAAGAGCAACAGCTCTGGGTTGGAAAGTTGCATAGCTGCAAGAAGACAGCAAATGCTTACCGTGTTCTGACGCTCCGTGATAGCATGCAGTTCTAACAGAGACAGGACATTGACTGAACTGGCTTTGGGCTTGATTCAGTGGGTCTGTTCTTACCCTTGTTCCGTTCCTCAGGCAGGAAGTTTTCATTCTGGCTGTATAGCAAAGCAGAGAGAAAAGCTGCATGTATGACTGTTCTCTTCCTTGCAGAGTAGTAGCAGTTAGGCAGGTCAAACGTACCATACTACCCTCTGCCATCTATCCTTGCATAACTGGGGAGGTGATTTGCATCTTTTGATCGCTTGTGTGCTGGAGACTTGAGGACAACTGAGACCTGTGCTATTTATTGAATTGTAGTCTGAGATTTTCTCACTCATGCTTAACTAGATTAAATTAGCACTACAGACATGTAGCGAAGATATTTGGCGTATAATGTTGTTAATGTGAAAGCTGCGTGAGATAAAAATGGAGGTCTTGATTTCTTTAAGAAAACAATTACATTATTGTTCCTAGATTTTCATTTTTAACTTAAGAAAGAGAACAGAATATTCTTATTTAAGAGTTCAGAAGATGAGCTTTCAGAAGAAACTGGACATATCTAGACTCTGGCAGCATTTGCTAGCGATGGTTCTCTCTTTGACAAAGGCTTCCATTCAGAATGACCCTTTATATCACCATTTTGTATTCTCCCTGTCTTTTTTTACATTCAGAAAAGTGCCAAATCTTGTTCAGTAGCAATACCCAGACAGAAAGATGCATGAGACCTCACATTAACCTCATTGACACATGTGATACACAAGAAGATCCGGAGCTGGTGTGGTAATGGCCAACAGTGGAGACTTGCAGGTTAGAGAAGACTATCCAAAACACTTAGCAACATCTGGTAGAACAGAATTGCGGTGACAAGAAATAGACGTTATGACTAATGAGGATCTCCTAAAATCCTGTTTTCTAAGGGACTGTGGAAACTAATAATGCTGCAAAATGTGAAGTACTAAAGGGCAGCACTGCTGGCTTGTCACTTTTTTAGCCTGCATTTACCAGAGATGCTTGACAGCTTAACAAAATGTGCCATAATCTGCACTAAAAGCTGAAAGCGTGCCTTCTGCTTACTCTGGGCCAAATTGCCTGCTATGTATGCTACAAAGCCCTATTAATTTCAAGAGGATTGCGTGGGATGTAAATACAGGCAGCCCATGATTTTCAATCTCCAGCGTACTAAATTTTAAGTGTAGCTGAAATCTGGAATGGAGGTCATCGGCATTACATGCCTTCATTAGCAGTAAATGTGTGTGCCAAAGACTAGGGCATAAGGCATTTGTTTTAAATGCTGGGTCTTAACATTAGCAATCACATAAATAATTCAAGTGTTGTGATGTCTGGACCTAAGTTTAATGTTTGCAACTACAGTTCAGCCCTGGAATTGAGTATCTCTTTAACATGTTGGCCATAACTTTCCTATGTTTCCGTTGAACTTAGAGATATTATCCGCAGCTAGAGTCCCAGCGTATTTAGACACACATTGCATAGGCAATATTTAATCCCAAAGCCCTGAAAAGCGAAATAGACCGGATATGAATGTCAGGTTTTTTTCTCCCTTCCCTACCTTTGCCATTCCTGCTCAGCTGGTGGTAATGGGGGCCTGGTGGGTGAAAGAGATGGGGATATTTATCATTCAGTACACAGGGGTGTGCCTGTAATAGGAAAAGCAGTGAAGTGCAAGGGCCTGTGCTGTAGTCTCTGAGACCCCAGGTAAGTCTGTGTGTGCAGTGCATTTCTTAAAGCTAGGTCAGCTGGAGTGTGGTGCTGAGCTGAAGAAGTCCTTTCTTTTAGCAGGGGCAAATATCTTGCAGATACCTTTATGGTGGGTTACTTTTCTGGAACTTGCTTGTCTGTTAAAGTAGTGATCCTGCGTATTTGAAGATGGCCTGTGAGGTAAGGGAGGTAAAAACCAAACAACTGCTTACCCCTGCGGTGTCTTTTCAAAGCAAAAGTCGTGGATCTAGCCGATACTAGCTTTTTAACTTACTGTAAAAAAAAATTACAGTGGTTTCCCCCCAGGTTTTCACAGAGCAATGGCTCATATTCTTTAGCATCTTTCAGCTTCAACTCCTACTATTTTTTCAGTGAAGACCAAAACCAGTGTACACAACTGTTGAAAAATGTCATTTCCTGTTGTATCCATCCTTAATTCTGTCCTGATGCATTTTTCATTATTTCTGTTTTGTGTGCAAGTAACTTGGTATGATAAATGCCTCTTTGCCCGTGTGAATTTACTAATGATCAGCGATAGCTTGCACTGGGGGACTGCTGTAGCGGTTTGCAGCTACTCCCTCTGAGGTTCATCCTTCCACTACAGGATGGCACAGCTGCTGCTAAAACAGTCTGGCTGAAGGTTGTGGTGATTCAGCAACTGCTGCACGTGTAGTTGAGCTATCCCTGCAGCAAGGAGTGGAGCAGGTACTCTCGGAAAGGACCTGGTTGTAAACTACTACATCCATACTACTCATGAATCTGAGTCACAAGTACTTTAGAAAATAATCTTTAGTGTTCATGTTCGTTCTCTTTTAAAACCCTTTCGTGAGGGGCTGATTGTATTTTCCTAGGACTTTGTTCTTCAGAACCTGTTTGTACAAATAAACGTAATACTCCTAACATTCTATGAAAGCAAATTAGATTTATATGAAGGAGTGGAATGAACAGCATTTTGAATGGGATCCATAATGGGCTTTTTAATTAAACAAATATAGTCATTTCATAGAGGCAGTTCTCATTAGTGTGGCAATATTGAGATGACCATTTCCATCTAATTGCATTGTGTATTTATAGAAGAGGCTCTAGTTTAGGTTTGATTTGAATAGATTGATATGTGATTGTGTCTTGACACCTAGTGCACATATAAAAGGTAAAATAGCTCTGGTTTCTAAATGAAGCTGTTAAGTATTCAGTAAAACAAATGACAGTTGTTTACTGTAGCATGTCCTGGTGCATGTACACAGTGCAGTGTGTACCTGTTGCAGTGTATGTATAACTCCAGCTATTTAAAATTCCTTTGCCAGTAGAGTGAATTTTATTAAATCCCATTGAGTTCCCACTCTAAAGGAGATAAGACACGTTTCCTGTTGTGTGAAAGAGACTTTAAGGGACTGTACATTTGCACCATAATTCAGAAAAAGTGTTTTTCTTCACAACCTTTTCTTTCTTTCCCCTACTTTTCCATGTATAATACAGAGCAGGTATATCTTTCTTGTTTTAACAGAATCAGAATTCTGTCTTCGGAAAATCATATTTCCTTCTTTTTCATTGTGTATGTCTTTCTGTTCTATTTTTTAATACTTGAAAAAAGGAAATTGCCAAGGAGAAGTACTGAACCTCCTTGGATCAAGACCTGTAAAACTGTCAAAAAGTGACTTGTATAAGAGGGGAAGCTGCTGGGAGGCTTGGAATGCATGAGAAACTTTGTCTTCACCACCCCGAAGTCAAATACAGTTCAGAGTTTCATGGTGCGGCAGCCAAGCACAATTTCTACAGAAATCCAGGAAAAGCTCCACTGCAGATGTATAAATCTAGGTCAAAGAGGGAGCCTTGGGTGGTACTTGGGAGCTCCTGAATCAGCAAGAAAAAAGTGTGCTCAGTTGTACATTTCTACTTGTCCCACGGGATTGTTCCTGAGGCTGCTACCTGCAAGAGCCTGTGCGTTGAATTGGGCATTGCTGGCAGCAGGGAGGAGGTCAAAAGTTCATTTCAGGCTCTGCCCTTTAACAGGGAGAGGAAATGCTGGCAGCAGGGAGGAGGTCAAAAGTTCATTTCAGGCTCTGTCCTTTAACAGGGAGAGGAAATGCTCATGTCTTATTCCTCTGTCTTCTTTGGTACTTCTGCTTTAATTGGGAATCTTATTTCTGAAATGTGGAGTGATGCATGGAAAAAAAAGTTCTTGGAGAAGCTTCAATTCCTTTTTCTTTTCACCAAAAGATGTGTGCGTTATTTGTTCACCACGTTTAAGCTTACTGTACTCTGCCACTGAAAGATATTATTTAGCTTGTAGTAAGTTGTTGAAATGCCGATGTAGGTTGCTAATGTTCAGAAAGTTACATCTGGATTCAAAGTGTTTGTCAGTTGCCAGAAGTCTAAAAACAGTCAGCCTCCAGTGGGTGAGTGGTTCAAACAGTTAAAGCTGTGAAGCTTCTTTTAATGACACAGCTGCATAAGTACTTTTATAGGCAGAGCTAAAAATGTCAAAGCATAATTTAAAAATGTTAATTAAGTTTCAATCTTTGTGGACAACATTGTTAATCACAGAAACTGAGTAAAACAGCAACCTTAGTGTTCTCTGTGTCAAATCATGTTGAACAACAATTCATTCCCACTCCTAAGTGTCACTTCAACTTACGCTAGTGAATCTTTCCATGAAAAAAATAATCACTTCATATTGGTTCTTTGTTCAGAAACTTTAGTCAAACATCCAACATTAGTTGGTAAATTTTATCTTCCTTTTTATTCTTTCTTTTCAAAGTTTTAATTATTACTGTTGCTTTGATTGTCTCCCAAAGGCTGTATGCTTTTCAAGCATGAAGGTTCAACGTTTTAAATAATAAACTAGTCTGGAAGAGGTGTCACGCTGCAGAAGAGATCTGCCGGTGTCTGATCCGTGTATGTCATGCCGCTTTGGTGTTGGGAGAAGTGAAAAGCTAGTTCCATTTGGGGTGCAAGTGGGCACTGATTTCACTCTGATTCACTTCCCAGAGTACAGTTGGTTTAGTTGGGCTAAGTAACAAGAACCAGGATGAGACATCCTTCAGTCTTGGGCAGTTGCGTACTTCGTTCATCTGATTCCAACCTTTGGTGCCTTGGGAATACACAACCTGTGTGCATGATGATAAAGTGGGGGGCAATAGAAGGCAGTGCAACCTTGTCTCCTCTTGCATCACCAAAACCAGACAAGATGTGCTTTGTTCCAGATACCATCTAGAAACTCTAAGCTAATTAGTAGTAGATCCGCAAAATGAAGAGTTGAAAATTGTATACATCATCCATGGCTTCTTCACAGTAATGAAGAAATCGTTGTTGAGATGGTGGTTTCTGCACTTCTTTGGCTTAGTTGTCACCAGTGTATAGAAGACCGCTGTATAACATGATGATAAAAGCCGAAGACTCTTACTATGCACTGGGCAAGGGTGGCTAGGGCCTGCACACCTACCCGACTGTGTGTGTGTAAAAGCGAACACATTCAGCTGTTCTTCGTCTTCAGGAAAGGGAGAGTGTCACTTCACACCGTTCTCCTCCACCTGTTTATCAGTGTCTCGGTTTGGGAACGCTGTCTCTTTGTCTGTAATGTCTTGGTGATCAGCAGAGACAAGAGAGGAGGGAGAATGAGAAGAGGGCTAGAGGAGAGTGCACTGTTTACTTTTTCCATTTTATTTCAGTCTTCCTTTTAGCGCACTTTCAGTGGCACTCAGTGTGACTTGGCATCTCATCACACAGAGTGTGGTAACGCAAGCTGAGACCATGGCTGCTTCATCCCTTTCTGTGACCTCGCAGGTGTGCCTGGCCTTACTGAGTGATAGCCCAGTTGCTTTCATCATCAGTCACATATTGTGTATGTCTACTTTTTTCAGGCTGCTGGCCTTGACAGTGATGCTTAATGTAGTGCAGACCTCTACACTGTGCTAACAATTCTTAAATTGCTTTGAGTGTATTTCACTTTGCTCATTATATCACCTCCATGAGCTCCAAGCTAGGCCTAGATGAGCTTTTTGACATATACAGTAGCTTACTGACGCATCCACTGAGTTTTACTTACAGCAGTATTGCCTGCTAATGTTTTCCCCCTTTAATTATTTCCATTACTGTGAGCCAATGTACATTATTTCTCTCAGCTGTGAAGCCCTTGCAGAGGGTTTTATCCCACTAACTGTAATAACATTTCTTTTTTTTCTTTTTATTGAAGTTGCAGCTTAAATCATACTTACTTTGTTCTCACCAAATAAAGGAGGATGCTAACAAGGCTTCCAGTGTGTGCATATGTATCCTAAGTGCATTTTGCATGTATGCTTTTAAGCTGCCTAAAGGATAAGCGCAAATGTTTTTTGGCAACTGCACTTTGTTTAAAAAAAACCAAAAACCACCACCACCAAAAACCCCACAAAACACCTCAACAAAACCCCCCACACTTTGGGTTGTCCTTTAATATATGTCAGGCTTTGATTCATTTGCATAGAAAAATGTAAGTGTGCAGCATGACATTTGTGTCTGGAATTTTCAGCCCTTAGCAGGGCAGGAATTGCCTTTGTGCAAAAGAGTCTGCCTCTCCGAAGCATTGTGCATTTCTTTCTAAAAGTCAGTGTATGGAGGATTTAGATATAGGGAGGCAATAAGACCGAAGCTGCAGTGCACAACAGGAGCCTGCTGCTTCTGTGTGATGCCTAGGGCCATCAGAAAGGAGGAGTACACTGGCAGGAGTGGAGAGTGGAGGGAGGAGTGTGTGTGCCTATGCGTATGACTAAATAATAGTTAAGCCCTGTATCCTGTCCTTCTGATTTAGGAGTTGCACGGTAGCCACACACTTTCTGCATGTTCAGCAGGGTATCTAAGGTCTCTCTATTTAGCTTCTTTCCAAATATTTATTTACTTTTTATAGTACTTACCACTGTGACACTCAGACCGCAAAAGTGCTTCAGCAGATAGTTTGCAAAACCTTGTGCACCTGCAAAAACGTCTTCAACACTGCAAATTAACTGCTTTTGTAATACCATGACAAATAGCATGAACTGTGGTATTTCGCTTGCTGGTAAACACTGTTAGACAAGCCATTTCTATTCCATTTCTTTGACTGAAATACAAAAGGATAGGTGTTTACCAAGAATTCAAACGACTGTTTTGCAAATCTCCTGGTGTCCAAAAGCAGGAACAATTCTGGTTTCACTGCCAGTCGGTGCAGGCAGCGCCTGAATCTCTCTCTCTCAAAATTATACAGGGCCTTATGAAGAATTAAATATACCGATTCAGTAATGCTCGTATGATCATCTATGTCACTGTTTCCTTTCAGTTAATAAGTTGGAAATCATTGCTAGTGGGTTTTTTTTCCCTTTTGTGTTTTGTTGGTTTGGTTTTTTCCTTCCCTTTTTCCCCTCTATGCCAGATGGTGTTTCCTGGAGCTGGGGTCTTACCTCAAAACTGGCTATAGCTAGTGTTTCACTGTGCAGCTTTGTCATCCTTTCTTGCAAATTAAAAAAAACATCTATAAGCCTCTGTTTGGGAAAGGTTCAATCTTTGGAAATATTGAAGTGTTTAAAGTTTGATACCTCAAATAGAGCCATTTCAAATCAATGTATGACTTTGAGACTTTGATTTTGCCGTCAATGCCTCAGTATAACCTTTTTTGACATGCATGTAACAGCCTTCATGCTTGAAGGGAAACACATATGCTAACAAACAGTTGCCAGTCCTGTAGTTGCTCATTGCTACCCAGTGACTTCACTGGGATTTCAGTACTCGGATGCTGCAGGGGAAGTTTCAATGAATCTGTCTATCCTCAAGAGAACAATAGCAGAGGAAAGATGATACGTTAAGCATTGTGTGTAATTTCAGTGGATGAAGTTGCATCACGTAAAATCTGTCTTCTATTCAGGTATGCAGGGCTTGTTTCAGTACTTCTTGTTGTTTTGAAACACAAACACACACCCCCACTACTCCAGAGTGGAATTCAAGTGCTGCAGCTGAGTGGAAACGTCTTTCTATTACCTTGTGTCTGTAAAGGGCCTGGTTTTTGCTGGAGATTTCTGTGTCCTGTTGTGAAACTAGGACATTTGTAAGACCTGGATGCTTCCAGCATCATGTATGAATTTCACATGTGCCTTTTTGGTAGTCTTTGCTTGTCACTAGCCTTATGAGATGATCATAGGTCGGTCACTGTACTAGAGACCTCAAGATTGCAGTCTTAACCTATGTCTTTCAAGGTTACTTGCAGTTAACTTGCTTACTGAGCCAAAGGAGAGCATACAGTCTTAGTCTGAGGCAGTTAACGTGTTTACCCCCACTCAGGAGACTGACTGCTTCCTCCCCTGTGTCATCTACACAAATTACATGAAGTGAGAGGGGCGAAAAAGGTGTTACTGAACTTTGGCATTTCCCATATCTCTGCCAGTGCAGAACTCACTCTTACAGCCCACTGCAGTGTACTTGACCACTGTCATCAAACTCAGACCAGACTACTTGCTACTAAAAATAGTTCCATTGAAGATATATCTGTTCTTTCACCACTGCATTCAAAATTTTACCTTTGTTAATTTGTTCCTTTTTCTGATTCTCCATAGATCCTTTACAAGGTGTTTAATCTATGTTGATGTAAGAATCTAATAGTCAATTATATTTCAGACAAAACGGAAAAAGCTAGTACAAGAACTTTATAGTAGTTAACTGACAAAATTTGTTACAAAAATGCTTTCTGCGACTTTTTTTTTGTTGTCCATTTTTGTGAAAGCTATCTGAATAGAAGGCCTTTAATTACCAAACTTTTGCCTCAGTCTACTGCTGTTCACAACTGGGACCTCAGAGTTGTATCAGCTTAATTAAATGTTATCTACACCTCCATAAGACGGCAAGGCATGATAGTGAATATATTGAGCATGGGATTTCCAAAATCCCAGTTTGTTGATCTGACTTGTCTGTTCTCCCCTGACTGAAACCGACAATTACCATTCTCAGTGACTTGAATTGGAGCAGGTGGAAGTCAAAACTGAATGTTTTTTGCAAATCTTGGTCTAAGTGAAACCTTTGGTTCAGGCGATGGTCAGGGATGGAACTTTAGTGGAATTGAAAGAAAAGGAAACGCAGACCCAGTGAGAGCAAACAGGGAATTCTTTACCCCTTCTGGAAGTACGAAGTTAAGAAAAATAAAAAAAAAAACAGTGCTGAGGAATTCTAAGCCAGAGGCTTCATGGAGATACTACGACAAAGGTAAATGGATCTTTTTGACAGAACCAAATGGAACAATTTTTTGTAATGTGCTGTGTTTACTGGTGACGGGTGCAGAGAGGGTTGCCTTTAGCCATGTCCCTTGCTATCGCTGTGTAAAGATCCCTGTGTAGTAAATCAGCTAGATTTTTGACCGAAACAGAATTTTAAATTACAGTAGGTGCTTTTGGAGAGTTGAATTTCATTGATTTGGGATAAATGTAGCATTTGAGGATCATAAGAGGCACGTTTAAGACCACAAAGCTGTAGTCTTGCATTGACCTGTACGTGGTAGTGAAGCTTACTGTGTAAGATGGACATTGGTAGGGAAGACTCACTGTGGAATTCTGCTGGGTGACAACTTGATGTGTGTGTTCCTCTATGCCGCCATTTGCCGTGTGTCCATGCAGCAGTATTCTTGTGCACACAGGAGAACATCTGGCAAGAAGCTGTGTGCTCAGGTGGTGGAGTCATTGGTGGTGGTAGTGCCAGAGTTGCCTGTCTCTTATCCAGATACAGTATTAGTCAAAAGCTTTTTGCAAGAGAAGTTGGAATGTGACACATGGCTGTGCTTTTGATACAAATTCAGTTATTGCAACTTTATTGATTAAAAAAAAAGTGGTCTGTTTCCTAGTGTTTTCTGCTTATTTTAAGGACACTCAACTTATGTTTCAACACCACAGTTACTAGTGCTATGTTTACTGTACTGTGGCAATAATAATTATGTTCTTGAACAAAGAAAATAGAGATTCTTCTTTAATAGTTTTTCAGCTCCTATCAGGTAATTTCTGCTACAAACTCGCAGTCTGGTCTATCTATTTCCAGGAGTTGAGCACATGTTGAGTTAGAGGCTGTTGTTTTGTGAAGGGAGATTGGGTCCAGATTAACTAGTTAGAGCTGATTATAAGGCAAATATGTCCATTGCTTGCAATACAAAAAATATGAATTCTGATATGATGTAGCAACATCATCTGTGATTTTTTAAATATTTTTTAATTTTTTTTTTCTTTTTCAGCTGAAAGTGTGCATTCAGTGGTAAGCATTTGGTGATAAATAGCTTTACAGTGCTCAGCATTAATGGTTTTCAGATAAGTGCTGAAGTTGACCTAGATACTAACAAAATAAACTCGAACAGCTAGCAAATTGAGGGAGAAAAAGGAGATAAATTATTTGCCTGCATCACTGTTACAGTCTGTTGGATTTTAAGTGTGGATCACTACATTTTGGTCCTATGATCTGACTGGTAGGTTGTGAAACTTATGTCAAGATCCTGAGCCAGCTATGCTTGTTCTGGAGATATAAATGCTTGGCATTTCTCTGTCTCAGGCACTGAGTGTCACATGAAAATAAAACTTTGTTTTGTACTTCTGATTGGATAGAAATACGACTAAAATGATGCTGAAGACGCTTTTAAAATTGCATTTAAAGGAAGCTATTTGCTATGAGATACTGAAATTATGGAGAATAAAATGCTGAATATTTGGTTATAGGCTTAAAAGCAACAAAGGAAACAATAAAAAAATCAAAAGATGAAGAATCCAATCTATGTTGGATTAGATAATGTACTCTAGCCTGGGATGTCGGACTGCTCCGGGAGACTAAATTTAGAACCTGATGGTCTTGATGACCTCATTGTAGAGAGAATGTTGCAAAATGGAAAAAGCAGTACTGAGGGCAAGCTGATCATACTAAGATATAAATACACAAAGATATAGTAGAGAATCCAAATCTGTGTTTGGGGGAAATTAGAAGAAGGCCTTGTGAATGAAAAGGTATGTTGCTTATCACTGGTCCTCCACGCCTGCTGTGATGTTTCTTCGTTTGAGGTGTGTATCCTTGTAATAGGTCTGCGTTGCCTTGTTAGTGGAGCATCGAAAGGAAGGGAGATGCTCAGTGGAGATAGATCTACTCTTGTTCTGAAAACAGTAGATTAGGAGTACCAGAGAAGAGAACTGAGGCAGTGACCTCTTGAAATCTACTATAAAACACAGCTATGGTTGTGGGGGAAGAAGGGGAATTATTTTGCAAAACTGGCACTTGTATTATTTCCTTCTAGTTTTCTCAGTGGGGAGGTTTTCAACTTCCATCAATTTTTCAATCATCTGAAGTACTGGCATGTGTACAGAGGGGGTTTTATTTGGTTTTCCCCGCCCTAAATTGCTTGTTCTGATGTATAATGATGCTGTAAAATGAGTAGTAGCGAGAACGCTTTCTTGAAAGATCCTGCAAGCCTGGCTTTATTTAGAATGCATTTATCATGGGTGATATTAGCATTCTCCAGCTCTGTCTGCCATAGAATAGAGGAATCTGCTGTGCAACAGCTCCGAGTTATCGGTATCATTATGGTTGAAATACAAACATCACCCCTTTTTTGTACTCTTTACAACACAGAGCTTCCTAAATTGCGATTTGTAGGTCACTGGTGGTTCATGGAGAGCTAGCTGTTCCTGTAAGATCAGCTCCTCCTCCTCGTTTTCAGCAACAATGCTACATACATAGAACTGTATTTATCTTAGATATTTCTTAATGTCACTACACAAGCAACTGCTATATGTGTAGCACTGTCATCTGATCATCCGTAAGAGGAGTGACCGAAGGACTGTGAAAGAAGAAAACGAACTGAATTGTTCCTAACGGGTCCAGAAGGGGAAGCTTTCCACTAAAAATGCACACTGTCCTTAGAAAAAATACTATAAAAGCCTTATTCTAATCCTAGTCAAAGATCAGTCTCTTAATCTCTTTGACAGTGGAGACTGACTAATCATCTGAATAAAATTTAAAGCCACTGAACCACTGGCAAGAGTAAGAACGTGGTATAATTTGGAGGGGTTTTGTTGATTTTGGCTGTTCTCAATTGTCCAGAAAAGCTTCCTTTCGCTCATCGTTTTTTCCCCTGCAACTAGAAATGAAGACAACTATGGCAAAAGGTTGTTCTGGTGTTAATTACAAGTCCAACAGCTGGAAGACTCTTAGGGAGATGAAAATCGTGCAAGATTTTTTGGTCATAGAGGTCTTTCAGTTCTGGTTTTTCGGGCAGTTTTGCATAACAAATACAAGTCTGAAACCTTAGGCTTACGAGCCTGTGATCTGGTAGAGACTTCTGCCACGTTTGGGGAAATAGTTCCCTGCTTGTAACATTTTTAATCCCTTCTTTAGAAGCTGATGAATTTTGAAATGGCTTTTTTTTCCCTCCCCCTCCTCCCCCTTCGGTAGAGCTGCATTTGACCTGAGCTATTGCATATACTTCAGGTAGAAATCCTGCTGCTGTGTCCCACTGAAGCCTGTCTGAGCTAGCTCATACAGTGAGGGCACAGCGTCACTGAATCCATCGTTGAGAGAGTTTCTTAAATGCCACTGGGTCCTGATGAATTTATATAGACTGTCTTATTTGTTAGGTATATTACCTAATCTTAGTTCAGGTGTGCTGAACACAATTTCTGCCTGCAGCAGGGGTGGAGCCTTTGAGTTGCATGAAGACGGCTGGTTAATGGCAGAAGCTTTATTTTCTACTTTGGTGCTTAGAGACTAATTGGATGGCATGGTTGCCTCACATAGCAAAGGCATGTTTGTATACGTGAGTCTGTGGTAAGTTTAAATGTAACTGTGAAGGAACTATTAAGAAGGCATGTCATCGAGATAAAGAGGAGGCATGATCTACTTGCTAAAAATTATGCTGTAGATTAAGCACAACATTATAAGCATCAGTCTTAAAGTGACTCTGGGAGCCAAGTATAATCTCACCAGCCTCATCATCTATTTAATGTTAATGGCACAATTAGGTACTGAGAGGAACTGGTGTCAGTGTTTGGTAAGAACGTGAAGGAAGCGATTGAGAATTCTGAGCTACAGACTGTGCTGGATAGTGTGCTGTGGGCTGGCTGATACTCTCAGTAAATTATGGTCCTATTCAGTACTAGCTATAGGGAGAAACAAAACTGAAATTCAGGCCTGCTCTGAAAGTTTTCTGAACTCAGAATCATTTTTAGAAGATTTATGAGAGTTCTACTTTCAGAAGGAGAATGTGCTGCAGATATCTTAAGGGAATGGCTAACAGCTTGTAACAAATCTCTCTACAGAGTGAGTGCTCATTTGACCTAGGCAATACAAGAAGGCTACAGACAACTTTAGGGTATTCATTAACCATTCTGCTTTCATAGACTGGGTGATGCATTTCTTTTGGAGTTGAATCCATATAACTCTGAGTCTATCTGCAGTTGCAGCAATCCAGTTTTAAAATATGGTTGTATGAGGGAGAGATGAAGATGAACCCACAGAAGTCTGTAAATGTTCAACCTCTCCTTAGCCTCAAGAACTGAAGCATTGATTAGCCTCTCATACCCTTAGGAAACAAGTAAAGAGTGCCTGCTTCTCCAAGTATGTACAGAGTATAGAGTTTACGGTCTTATAGAAGCTGAAATCTATTTCCAAATAGGTGGATGAGTCTGCTGAGATGTGGATAACAGAGCATGGAATTAGCAGAAAGACGGGTAGCAGAGATGCCTGAACTCTCATGCAATTACGGCCAGAAAGACTTGATTCTTGGGAGGGTAGAAAGATGATGACTGCGATTACTGAGGGAGATGATATCACTGCACAGTTAATTTAATGTTTTTGGTAGCTCATGTACAAGTATCACAGTGTCTGTTGTAACTGAGAATAGATGGTGCAAGTTGTAATGGATTTAGATAGTGCTTTATTCAGGCTGGTGTATAATAATGATATGATTTTGTCTTATTCCAGACTGACTTAATGCTTTTCAGTTTAAACGAACCCCAGTTTTTCAAAGAGCCACATCCGCCTTGGTTTATAGAATCTAAGAATCATTAAGGTTGGAAAAGACCTCCAAGATCATGAAGTCCAACTGTCAACTCAACACCACCACGCCTGCTAAATGTATATGCTTATGTGTATCTTCTTTGACTGCTAGGAACCAGAAATATGTTAACAGCATATGACAAACACTCGATTACAACAGGCATTTCACCTTTGAAATGTCCTGGCAAGCTTCAAGCTGAGAGTACTGCTGTGTCTCCCAGTAAGAGCAGAAAGTACTTGCTGATATCTACTTCATGTTCACCTATTCCAGAAGGAAGCTGGAGATACACTGGATGGTGAAGAGTAAGTTATCCATGTTTTGCTACTGCCTGTTGTCCTTTGTACCTGCACAGTTTGTGGAAAGAGCAGATGGAAAATCTTGAATGGGACTGTAGGCGTTCACAAAGCAGAAATGATGCACGTTGCAGTGCTGAGAAGTCATGTTTTTCTGTTTGTTTTCCTCATGTTCATTCAGACAAGTAGAGTGATGAAATTGCAATTTATTTCTCTCTGTCCATCTCCAGAATGGACTGATCTCAAAATGTGTTTTGGAAAGGTGGATCTCTTGCTCCACTGTAGGGCAGAGGAGCAGAAAATACAAAATATATATGGGAAGGCCCCTTCGTACTAGGAAATAGTGGCAATGGGTTTCCAAAAATGCAGGTAGGCACCTCATGGACCTTTTTAAATTACTTCAAGAAAATATGTCAGATAACTTCAGATCTCCCATTGAAAGCCCACAGGAGCTGGACAATTTAAATTGCCTGGTGTCCTTGTAAAGATGTGCAATTACAGACATCAAAATATCTTTGTAAACTTGGCTGTAGGTGTCTTAAACTTTATTACTGATGTAGTTTAATTTTATGTTATGATTTTCTGGCCAAAGTAAATAGCTTCCCAGGTTTTTGGAAGGAGACTAGGAAATAGCTCAAGTTGAGTATTTCGAAGGCATCTTAGTGAATTTACTACATCTTTCCTTAGATACCTGGAACCTTTTTCTTTTCTCCACTGCTAAGGCCCTTTTTACAGTTACTGTCAGCATTCCCAGTTGAACTGAATAATTTACCCTTTTAAACTGACAGCAGCTGTCATTATGAAAATTGCAGGGCCAAGTTTGACAGTATTCACACAATGGGGGAACTTAAACTTTTAACAGGCTTCGAGAAAGCCCAGACTTCTCAGCACATCTTGTCAGTCAGTACATGAGCTCATCTCTTCCTTGTGAAAAGTTGGCAGATTAGAAGATTATATCTGACAGATCTGAAACAGCACCGATGACATCCTCCAACAATAATATCTCTGTGAGGGTTGGAGGGAAGAGGGGAAAATGGTTTAATGAAAAAATTGTTGTTAAAAATTGGGTAAGCACTTACAAATTGAAGGATGCTTGGTGTTTGTGGCTATCTGTTTATAATTCCTTCTTCTTCTGTGGGCTAGATATTCACCGTTCTTAATTATCCAGAGATTTACTGCTTTCTTTCAGCAAAAGAACGTTTCTCAAGAGTTTAGGGCTTCATGTAGTTGAAGAAGTTGTGTCCTTTCCTATTCATTAGTAGCCAGTATTTGACATTAAGGATTAATGGTGGCACGTGTCTTAAGACAAGTGTAACGCAGCAGTGGGTATGTCTGGCATTTTTGAATTGTCTGGCACTGTAAGCAGTTTCTTGGCAAATTAAGTCTTTACTCTGGCAGAGTGTGTGTGACTGCAGTGCCTGACTGTCCTAGCGGTTGTGCTTCAGGGTTTTTCTACTTTGGTGAGGTTAGTGTCACAAATACTCTTCTACTATGATTTGTTGAATGGGTTTACTGAAGACTATGAAGTTGTTTGTTTATATCTGTGATGAGGGAAGGGCGAGGAGGAGGACCAAAAACTGTAGAAGGTTTCTACTCTCCGCTGTTCTTGTGCTTTCTGGTCTGAACTACAAAACATGGCCTGAGCTGAGGAATGCAGTGCAAGCGAAAGTAAGAGGCACAAATTACTTTTGCGTTCTTGCCAGCATCTTTACAATTTATCCTTTACTGTGTCATCTTGTTTCTTTTAGTCTGTCTTCAGCCTTGCTTCCCTTTCTGAGCCAGCAAAAGTGGTTTTTTGTTATCATTGCTTACTGTTTAAGAGCACATTGAGGAAAAAAAAACACTTTTCTGACTGTGTTCATGCTGGAGAATGACGAGACTGCCATTTAGAAATGTGGCAAATATTTGTGCCTTGTCTTGCAGTGTTCCTGTAGTAATTCCCTTTCTAACAAATCCAGTGCTACCTCTCATTGGTTTACTGCCGTCCCCAGTATCATCCTTTTCAAACTCAGCAGTGATACAATAAATTATTAAAGAACATTAATGTTAAGGATGCTGCGTGTTGGGATTCTCTTTTTGTTATTTCAGAGCTTGAAGGAAAGCATAGATTGTACGGTTTCTAGGTTCTGTAAGCCATATGTGAAAGCGTGGAACACTACAAGTAGTGTCCATTAGACCCACACTAAGAAGTGCACTCCAGCTCGTTTTGAGATCCCCAAATGTTGCACAGGAAAAGGCACCTTATTTAAAATCCACTAGCCCATGTTCTGGTTTGAGATACAGCAGCCATCAGGAAGCAGTGTATACATCTCTTGCACTCGAAATGCCACTGCAGCTCAGCTGCTCCCACATACTAGCAGCGGGCGAGAATAACTATCCATACTGTTTCAGTTGCAGTAACTAGTATTTTAGAAGGTGGAGCCAAGGCTTGCTTTTCTGCCAAGATGGAGTGGGAGATAGATGTTGACTCTGCTTTCTCCTGTTTGTGCAAGTCTCTGTTAATTCTCTGTTTTGTTCTGTAACTAGCACACCACAGACTGACTTAAATCCCCACCTCCATCCCCAAAAACTATGAACGTGTAGTGCAAAAGTGGGCATTGTCTGCAGAGTATCAGCGTTTGTTGCAAGAACAGATTAGAATGAGGTGTTTTGTTTGCATTGCTTGTGAAATAAGTTCATCCTTTTCAGCTGAATATAAACCAAATATGATTTATTCTTATGGACCAAACTTTCAGGAAAAAAAAAAGTCCCACCAAATCAGGCTGATATTCTCATATAATATAAATACTGAAACAAACTGTAAATGCTAAAACCAAATGTCTGGATATTCTCAGAATGAAATGGGAAACTTTGGACAAAACATTTTGACTTACAAAGTCGCTCTGCTGATACAGACATGTTTCAATGAAATGTTTTCAATTTTAATGAAATTGTACATTCTGACAGAAAGCTGTTCCACAAGACACTCAGTAGTGAAGGCTTAGAAGAGCCAGGACTTTGATATTTTTAATATTTTTCTTTCAAGTGCATAGTGTAAAACCCAAACTGCCACCTTCATTTTAGCGGTTCCAGATAAAAGCAATGTCCTTTCAATAATTAAGAGAAGGAAAAAGGTTACTGAATCTGCCCAAGGTCTGCGTGCTCTGTGTCAGGCACTAATGAAACCAGTTATGCTGATGATTTTTCTGACTATCTCCATAGTTACCTTTTTGGCATGAGATAGGAGAAACTGCCTGATTGTATCACAGCTGCTTCCCATAACCATCAGCCTTCATCTCGCTGGGGTAAGTGGAAGAGGAAGGTTTCTCATCCTCCAGAGTGTGATTAATGTATCAATTGTTTTTCTCAATTTTGTTCTTCAGAAAAAAAAAAACATATGTTCATTGCAGAATGGTTATAAAGGGCAAATCTCATCAATTATTCAGGCTATTTATGCACATTTTAAAGTCCAGTATATTATGTGGCTTCCTTTCCTTTAAGAGAAATTGAGAAGAGAATTAAGACAAGTAAAACATCTTGCTGAGATTGTGCTTTAGGTTGTTTGGGTTTGTTGGGTGTGTTTCTCCCCACCTCCATTTACGAATGTCAATAATGGGGTGACTCCTTACAAACAGACTAAGCTGTAAGGGGACTGAAACCCGCAGGATTTAGATAGTCTCCCTGTGTCTGATGTTTGACGCAGTGGGCAGAGCGCAAAACGAGGACACAGCAGATATCAGTTGTATTCCCAGCTCAGGCTGGATTTTGCTTGATCAAATGATGTGATCTTCTGTTTCTCTCTTTGTTGACTTGGTATAAGACTTCCCTGTTGTAAAGGTGACAAGGGAGCAACGAATGCTGGTATGGAAGACTTGGTTACAATATTGATGAGGGCCACACAGTTCCGTCGTGTGATAGGCTCTGCTTTTCGGTTGTGTGTCCAGACACCTGCACTGTGCAGAGCGTCAGCCTTTGCTAGTGTCATTGTGGTAGATCTTCTGTGTTTCACACATTCAGGTGAGAAGCATCGTGTAACAGATACTGATTTCAGGTCCTAGAAAAGTATCCCCCTAAGGAGAGTGGGTGGAAAGGTGATTTCAGTGTACTGAAGATTGTTGAGGAAGAATTTGTGACGAGGACAGTTGTTTTGACGTTTATATCTATTTGTGGTTTACTGTACCCAGAAAAAATGGCTATCATGGTAGTATTTGGACAGACCAGCGAGCAGAATAGCTAGAGTCTGGCTGGGGACAGGCTGAGCAAGCGTGCTTCCAATAAATCAATTAGCATGGACAAAATTGGAAGGAGGTAACTCTTACCTACTACTGACATTGTAAACCAGCAGCTGTTAGGAACAGTTCAGGTTGTTGTCATGCAGTGGTGAGGGTGCTCAGCACATTGCAGGAGGTATTCATTATCCAACTGCGCTGGACTTGAGGTGGTTAAGATCATGTTATGTATTTTAGAAGCATTGCAGCATTTGAATGGCTCTGTCTTTGATAATTGTGTTTGTTTCTTTATGTTAAATTTACGAGCACTTTTATGCCTTCTCCCCATGTGCTTGCAGATTTTTCATGGTAATTTGCAAAATAACCCTGATTGCTCTTTCAAAACTCCTTTCAACACGCTGTCTGCAAAAAATGTCTAAAATGGCATTTGGGCAGTGCTTGGAGCTGACAGTTCATCATGCAGACTACAGCTGGTTCACCAATATTCACGTGTTTTCTATCTTCTTCAGTCTAAGCGTTAACTTGAAAAAATCTCTTTATCAGGAACGTTCATTTGTGTTGGTGCATTACCAAAAGGAACCTAGATCGTCTTGTAACTGCTGTTGCAATATCTGTGATCATTTCCTAAATGCTGCAAATTTGTTCACATTTATTTATAAATAATACTCAAAATATCTCTCTGACCTGTTCGTGGGGGTTAAATCAAGCGACGGCTGCGTGCTCTCTTGTTGCTGTAACCACTGCGTTATGATCTCCCTGTCCATCCCAAGTTATGAAGAGAAAATGTTCTCTTCAGAATGCTACCAGTGTATTGTACAATATGACAGTCCCTTTGGCCCTCCGAGTGATGAATGGCTCTACTTAGACTGCATTGTATTTGGTTTAATTTCAGTGGACACACATGATTCATTCTATTTTGTGCTGCAGAGTCCCTGCAGCACACAAGGTATCCCAGAGTTTCATTTTGGCAAGTTGGTGATAGCCTGCCCTCAGTATGTTTATTGTAGTATTGGTCCGTGTCAGTTTGCGGGGACAGGGGAGGTGGAGGAGGAAATCATGACCGTGACTGAAATGAAAATGTAGGATGCAACAATTCTTCCCTGTGAGGGTGGCAAGGCCCCAGCCCAGGCTGCCCAGAGAAGCTGTGGCTGCCCCATCCCTGGCAGTGTTCAAGGCCAGGTTGGACGGAGCTGGGAGCACCCTGGGCTGGTGGAAGGGGGCCCTGCCCGTGGCAGGGGGGTTGGAACCCAATGAGGTTTTGAAGTCCCTTCCAACCCAACCCGTCATAACTAGCAGTCACCCCAACATTGCTCTCTCTAGTGCTTGGTGCTGAATTCTTTCAAAAATCTGGCCTCTAGTACTTTGCTGGAGGTATTTAATGTAAATGTTTAGGGGTTTCTTCTGGGTTTTTAACTTTGTGTATGTTGTGGGGTTTTTTTCTTGTTTTTTTTTAAACGGGTCATGTTTGGTGATCCAGAAATGTTACTTCCCCTGCCACCCTTCTTCTGTCTCTCCCCTCTCCTGCCAAAGCCCCCGATTTGTTTTCTTTTTCTGCCCTTGGTGTCTGCAGGCTGTATCCAGATGCTTGTATTTCCGCTTCTGCTTGCCTGACAGGGTAAACCCAAATAATGCAGTAGTTTACATGTGTAAAGCTAATATGGTGACAAGAAATCAATCTTGCTAATAAAATTAGCTGAGTCTTGCTTACTCTTTTGCACAACTGGAGACTGTATCATCTGTATTAGGCCAGTTTTACAGCCTAATTTTTTAATGGAGTGTAAACCAGCATTAATCATGTAGGGAAGGGGGGGAAGACATCAAGCATAAATCCCCTAAACGTTCGATGGTTCTCTGTGCATCTAACTACGCAGAGATTATGAAACGCTGACAAATTAGAAGAAATTTTGTACTGCACTTGTCAGTCAGCTCAAAGAACAATTGCTGATACTCTTCTTGCATTATTCAGTAAAAATATTATGGAGGAGAAGAGTTAAATGTCTGAAGGTCTACTGGCTCAGCACTCCCTTAAGAACATTAGTGTGATTGGAACATTTTGGGGCACATCTGCTAATCAGATCTCCTGTAAGACTGTGCTGAGTGGTGGTGTTGTTTTTAATACAGTGTGCCTTGTTTGCCTATCCGAATAAAGTCATCGCTTGATGCCTTTTACAGGGCTTTGGAGGAATTATAGCAGAGAATCTGATGTTGAGTTGACTGTAACGTAAGAATGCTGTCCTGTGCTGGAAGTCAGACTCATGAAGATAAGGCGAAAGGAACAGTGACGACTGCCTTGTTAGATTAGGATTTTAAAAGATCTGAAAAGAAAAAGAACATTAGTGGGCTACTTTTCCTTGATGATATTGGCAGCCCTCCCTTTACTTGACTGGGTGTGAAGTTGGATGCATTTATTCATCCTGGTGTGATTTATGGGATACAGTAAGCTGTGTGATGGCCTCACTTCACTACTGACTCATCTGCTGACATTGAGAAATCCTCTTGCACGCTTAGAACATAGATGATAATTCTTACCTACTTCATGAAGTAATCCAGATTCTTAATTCAGTTATGGCTGGACAGTGCTGCCGAGGAGTGGTTGCATACATAGAGGAAGGTAGCAAAAGATGTTCCCAGGAGTTTTCCATTATTTCTGATCTCAAATGGGCAAGGCTGTTGCAGTGTTTGGAATATTTCTGTTGCTAGTATGTGCTTTTGATCTTATGCTTGCCAAATTATATTTTTTATAGTTTCTCTTATACATACTTTACAGTTTCTCTTCTTTTGTGGTTGTTGCCATGTGCCGTGGGGATTGATGATTGACCAACAGAGTTCTCTTTCTTCTGCCCTGCATGTACTTGAAAATTTTGTGTGTGTGGTTCGTATTTGTTTTCTCTCTCTGAGTACACGTGGCTCCAGGTTTGCTTAGGCTAGCTCTCCCTTCTGGAGGAAAAAAAAAAAATAGTGCATTCCAAAATAGACTGTGACCCATTTTTCTCTTTAAAAAAACCCATTTAATTTCAGGGGCTCTGTTTCAGCTCATGTTTGCACACACTGTTTCTGCCTGTTCAGTGTCTTGCATTAGACCTTATTACTCATTGGGCTCCCTTTTGATGGTGAATTTAATGGACACAAGTGAATAGCATGGAAGGAAGCGAGCCCTGGTTTTCTTCTTTGTTCAAGTTCAGCTACCAGGGTAGACAGCTTACTTCTGAGCCAGGGCATGAAGTGTATGTGTTCTGCGGCCAATTAAGCACTTTCCGTCTAATGTGGTGATTTTTGTTAATTTTTGAAGTGTCCTATTTTCACAGAAAAGAAAGGTTAAAAATCCCTCCTCTGAGGAAATAAAATGATGAATTGAAGACCTTCCTGACAAGTCTTTCTACAAAAGTATACGGTTTACTGCTAGGGAAATTTTGACCGAAGTCAAAACAATACACAGAAGGGGTAAAGAACTAGGTGCCTGGGGGATCTCTGTTTTGAATATGCTATGTTTTGCCTTTGGCTGTGTTATGAATTGGATGTCAGTTGTCGACCAATATAAGCTTTTAATAGTTAAATGCTGCCTTTGTCTGTGGGGACAAAAATGAACTCCTTAAATCAAAAGGGTAATTAATTTTCCTGACAAGCTTTCAAAATGCTCGATTGAGATTTTAGCCCTCATATATATGACTTGACAGTTTGCATTTGCCTTCTCCCACCCTCTCGTGAAAACTGCATGCCTTGCTGAATCGTATTGTTACCATGTACAAATCCCCATAACACCAAGAAATGAGATTGTGGCTTAATGTGTAATAAAAACTTTGGAAACTGCTCCTTCAAATGCTTCCAGAGCTTGGAAATGCATCTATGTATATCTGCTTTATGCATAAAGTTTCGAAATCTTACTGGAAAAGGTCCTTTATTCTAAAACCTGTCTTTAAGCTCAAAAGCCAAGGAAATTGTCTAATGTTTTTGATGTGACGGTGACAATGCTTGCAGTGGGAAGCAGTGGGAGAAATGGCGGCCCTGGACAGTACCTGCAGCCTTGGCCCTTTGCTCCTCCTGTCTGCTCTCTGGATGGCTTTGTAGCTTGGAGGCTCTCCTCTCTCCTGTAGTAACTCTGAAAACACAACTTCAGTGATGGTTCCTTTGCAGTACTGCTAGCCCTCGGGCTAGCTACCCGTCTCTAAGCCTGCAGTTCTCAAGTATGGCTATGTGTTTGGGGGTTAACTGGAAAGCCAGTAAAACTGTGCTGTTGTGTATCTGCAGAAAATCTGGCCCTGAGTGAGGATTTTTTTGCTGAATGCTTCTGTTTTGTCTTGTATAGTTCCCCTTGAGCCTAATTAATTCACTGACAAATAAACTTATGTGAAAATTGAGATTGAGAAATCTAAAAGTTTTGTTTCTAGTTATGCCATTGCACTTCTGTGTTAGCTTCTAGGAAATTACTTGCCTTCTGTGTGCAAAAATTACCCATTTAGATAAGGTCAAAAGCAGGTGGTCAGCGGATCATCCTCTGGCTCGGTTTACCCATTACTCTATTCAAGGCCTGGGATTGTTTAGCCAGATTTACTGTTGAATATCCATGGTGATTTCTGTTCTTGCGACCTTTCTTATAAAACTATTCTCAGGAGCCAGGAGTATGATGGCGTAATGGGGGCTGAATGCAGTAAAGATGGTACCGTTTTTTTATAATTGGGTTCAGAATAGTTGGAAGCCAAGTTACATTACATATATTGTAAAATAGCCTAATAAAAGTGACTTATTTAATGAGTAGGGAGTAATTAGGTTGTTTAATTTAGAGAGGAAAATCTCACTACAAAATGAATTGTTATTTTTATGTTTCATTATTCATTTAACATATGACAACAGTTTTTCATGAAGATTAAAAAAGCATGTCAAAATATGCTATGCAGAAGTACGAGGAAAAAGTGATCAGGAGGTTACAATAAAAGAGAGACTTCTGTGAAGCAGAAACTTTCCGAGTCCTATAGAAAATGTCATGAGGAAGAGAAGTGGTTTCTACAGCGATCTGATTCCAATGCTGCCTTCCCAAAACACTCACAGTAACTCTAGCTTTGATTTTAGGAAAGTAGCATTTGAGTTCTGAATACAATCGGGCAAGTGTCTTAATTATAGGTACGAGATGTGACATGGGGACATGAGCTTTAGATATGGCACGTGCTGTACAGTACCACATAATGTAGCGTTCCGCCTGCCTCAGTAAAGAAGTTCATGGGAGGGGGTAGGAGCTTGTCGTGGGTCCCTGAAGTAGATGATCTGTTCAGTTACTGGTATTCTACAGCACGTGTGTGCATCTTGAAAGATCAGTGTAGAGACAGGATTTTTGTGTTGGACTGTGCTAATACCCCTTGAATGGTGGCCACTGATTTTCTTTTGTGTTGTAGAAATGACAAAGATTTATGAGAAGTGGCTTCAGGCAGGTGCCATCCTGTGTGTTAGCCTGTAAGGATATCTGTAACAGCTCTTGCTGTGGTTACAACTACTGTAAAACCACAAGAGTCAATTTTCTGTCACCTGTGCCAACCACGAGGGTTCATGTCTCACTATTTATAGAAATTGCATCGCTGTACATGTAGGCCTTTGTCAAGGCGAGGCTCTTTTGATGTGAGAGCATTGCTGAGGGAGCTAAAGCAGTCCAGTGACTAGAATTGTAAAACAGAATCAGGGCTTTGATCATGGACTTGATGTGTAATTGTGTCACTTAGCCCCTTTGTGCTAAAGGTGCCTACTTTTGAAATTCAGGAACTGGTATTCACAATTGCCAAGCAGAATTGTAAGCCTAAACAAAACTAAAAGTCACTAGAACATAACTGCTGCCTTCTTCCACACATCAAACGTGCAATTGAGTGCTGCAAGGAGCAGCTAATATGATTTATCTGTAGTCTCGAATGAAGAAGTCATACCCAAAGAGCACTTAGCATAGCAGTGGTTTGAATTCTAAAACTAAGCTGTCTTCTGCAGCAAACCTTAAGCTCCTGGTTTAGCACACACTGTCCAGATGGCACTGTACAGCACTCGAAATACGCAGCTATTAACTGGTTAACTTGATTTATTTCCCTTCTCCAGAGGGCTCCCATTTCAACATCCCATGAAGTGACCAAAGTTACATCTCCGATATTTGAGTGTGGCAAAAGGAGGCTCTAGGATTTCATGCAGCCTGGCACTGACTTCGCAGCGGCCAGATGGGATTCTGAGGCTACCAAGGTTTAGTTTTGTTGTCTTTCGTAACAGCCTTGCGAACTGACATAATTGCTGGAGATGAAATGACGTGGTGAAGCGACTTCTCTGTTAGTTAATCAGTAGATCTGTGAATTATGTTACTTTATGGTTTATGGTGGAGTGCTTGCACCAAGCAGAGTTTTCATCCACATGGCTGGAAGCGCAGAGAATAGTGTGTTATGGCCGAACCATTTATTACCTCAATGACATTTTTTCATAACTGTTTGGAAGAAGTTCTGTTCTGAGGGAGGATTTGGTGGGCTGACATGAGGCAAATGAGGTTGAAATTAATTGTCACCGATGTTGTTGTTGGTGTTCGTCTATTTTACGCCGGCGCACTCCTGCACAAAGGGCACTTGAGGGTCATGCTTGGAATGGCTTCCTGTAATTCGCCAGGTGAGATTTAATGGCCTTTTCAGCACAATAAATGTCAATAACATAGATCAAAACCGTGATCATAGTAAATATGGAAGAGAAATGTATGACTTCTCCCCTTCAGTTTCATTAGCTAATACCTCAGAATTATCTGTGCCTTTATTGTCAGTTTTCATTACCTTTCCTCCCTCCCCCACACACTGATAAGTAATACTGTAGTCATCATAACAAAATGACTCAGGTTATGTTCATATTAATATTGCCATTTTACTGCTTAGGACACTTTACATATGTAGATTACATACCTTGCTTTTATTTATTCCTCTTCTGTCCATTTTCTTTCTAAGCCTGTGGTGGCTGTTTAATTGCTTAGATTTTTAAGGAAATAAATTTTATGTGACAGTCCATCTGTACTGCATTTGGTAGCAAGGAGCTACATTTTCAATGAGGGACTCTAGAACTTACTGTTAAACTAACAGATAAGATTATTTGGGAAGAGTAGTTGAGTCCTGATGCTCTTGGTGCACATTGCTAAGAATGTCTTCGGAGTGGGCAGAATGACTCAATCTCTTTGCTAAAAGGTATGGTATATTTAGGGGTCATGTGCCTGCTTAGTAATGCGTGAGTTGTCACAGTCAAGCTGATTTGGATCATACATATCTAATTAAAGGAAACTTAACACCCCTGTGACTATCAGAAACTGATGGTTTGAGGAGGTTGGGTGCTGTGACTGTCTAGCTTTTTTACTCTGCGCTTTCACTACTGGTGCTGCTGTGAATGTTGCCGATACCAGTAATACGATAGTCCTGTTGCTTGAAGGGTTGCTGGAATGCCAACAGAAGTAGATTTAGTCGATGAGAACTAAGTCTCAGTTACATTAATTGATAAATTTTCCACAGCAATGAGGCATTCTAGCATAGGGTACGTTCTCACACTCTTGGCTGCGGGTTTTATTTCAGTCACGTGTGACTCTGAGCAGACAGTGATCAAAAACCCAGTCTGCCTCCTGGTAGCTAACGTAAAAGGCAGGAAGGGGGGATTAGAAGCAAGCAGTGTTAGTTCTCATTTTTTGGTGTCAAAGCACTAGTAAAAGCAGCACTCTGCTCCTGAAAGACATTTCTGCCTGGAATCTCAAATTTAAGACTTCTCTTTCTTGGAGTCTCTCTGCTTCCCATTTCCATATGATCAGTCGAAATGATGCCTCTCTCACTGAACGGTCTTTCAACTCGATGGGAGGAGGTGGGGGGTTTTTTGACACAAGATAGCAAGTTTCTTTAGGTGATTGGTAGTATATTGTCACAATACCATTGTGATTCCTTTCTCAGGTCACCATAGAAAGAACATAGAGAGCTAAGGTTGCTTCGTGGAATACCAGTGAATGAGATGAGGTGTAGAGTGTTATTTTCTTGTCCTGGTGATGAATTCTTAATATGTACTGTGAAGTAAATGGTGCTTGTATTTTTTGATGAATCCCAGATATATCCCTACCTATGTCATAGATCTGACATTTGACGTTTTGCGGGGGGGAAAGGCATGATTTATAATTAGCTGTATATTGTGGACACCTGCTAGAATGTAAAGACCTTTAGGAGAAACACAGTTTAGTTCAGAGTTTACTTTGATGCAGGCTGCAGATAAATCAGTAGAAATTGCTTAGATTTACATGTGATTTGTGAGTATCAGGGTGTTATGTATATAAAACTGAAATATGTGGTGGCATTCTTGGTTTTTGTGTTACTTGTTCTTAGAAACATTGAAAGCCTTTTGTCTACAAGGGCTGAAACAATCTTTTTTGACGAAAGTAGCAGGTGTTCTCTTGTTCCTCTGTTAGAGGAAAATTAAATTTGAAACAGCAGAATTTCCCTGGGAGGGAAATTCCATCTTCTGGGCGCAGCTCTAATACTGGCTGGTATGTGTTTTCGTATATTCTCTGGTCTGTTTTTTACCTCCTGACTTGTGTCTTGTATCTTCAATATAGCTGTTCTGGGTCAAGGAGTCGGCTTGCTGATCTCTCCATATGATATCTATAGAACCTAATGTGCAAATGGAGGCTGAGACACTGATGAAATGTAACTGCTAGATAAGCAGTGCAGGTGTATGATGTAAGTGCTGAGCTAGACTTGCATGGAACGACTGATGTAAACAAATTTGTTTAGCTTCTAACTGAAGCACGACTTCGGTCTAAAATTTTGATTATTCAAAGTGGTCTGTTACACAGCGAGGCAAAACAGCAAGCGGATTATTCATAAGGTAGATATTAAGTCTGTAGACATAAACCTGTGTAGATGTAACCCAGCTAAGTTCCTCATACAAGGTAGGCTTAAAATTCTTTACAGCGCAAATGGATTGAGCTTGATAGAAAGGTCAGTTCTCAGGATTTTATATTGTTCCTAAGTGAGCAGTTATCACTTAGATTTCCTATGTACTCATGATTTACATTGTTAATGTTGTTGGGAAAGTAGAAATGGTCAAGCTTTGAAAAGAGGCAGCTGGTGGGCTGGGGAGAAGCAGTAAGAAAAAAGTAATAAAAGGATTAGGCAGGAAAGAAGAGACGTGATGATGCAAAGTTAAAGAAGAAGTTGTGTCAGCTCTGTTAAATTCTGAGTTATACTCAATTCTGTTCCATTCTGTCAGCTTATGCTATTGTGATTAGGGAGCCCAAAGAAAGTCTGGGAGTGTGACTGAGACTCTTGCCTTCTATCCTGTTGTTCTGTCACTTCAGTTACAGCCTCCGTCACCTTACCCTTTTCTTCAGTGCCAGGTCTGGAGCTTTACAGCAGGCCTCTGAGCAGCTGGAGTTTCTGACTTTGTCTCCCTCACTGAACAAAGATCATGACTTTCCTGGACTCTCCACAACAAGCAGACTTTAAGGGGCAGCATTGCCAAACAGATTGTTGCTTCCATGCCCCTTTAAAAGAAATCTCTTATTTCTGTATGCAAAGGCATACCTAGATCATGGTGTGCAAATCTTTTCTAACCAGTTTTCTCAAGTGTGCATTTAGCAAATCAAGGCATGGATGAGCCCTGCTGTTCTCACATATTCTATTCCCCAGCCACCTCTAATGTTTTCCTAGGCACACAATAGCAGCAGTACCGTCTTTCCTACCGATATCTCTATTTCTTCTCGATAAGTATCCTCCAAAAATATTCCCAATTCTGTGGATTGTTACTATTCCCCAGTGGCAGACTCCCTCTGCACAGTTTTTAATGTAAAGAATCGAATGATTAAATGTTTGACAAGTGCATTCAGCACTGAAATACTAATAATTTGCATTATCTCTTGGGGCGGAGGGTTTTTTTTTGTCATTTTAACAGCAGAACAGAGTAATAATGCTTTGGAGGTGTGTGGGCAGAAAAGGTTACAGTTTTGCTGCATGTAAATGCAAGCAAGGCCTCTTTTCAGTAAGAGTTTAATATAATTTGCAACTGTTGTTAACTTACCATACTCCCCCTTCACTCCCCCCAAAAAAACCCAGTGGTTTAAAAATTCAATGTGTATGTATTAGCCCATTGCTTTTAAAATTCAAGTTTTTAGCACTGAGCAAACTTGAATTCCAGGTTCATTATGGCAAGAAAAATAAATCTTTAAATTGATACTAAAAGAATCTCTGGTCCTGCTCTCTAATTTTGGATATAAATTACCTTAATTTGGAATTCAAAATACAAATCTACTTTCTCCCTACCATTCTTCCAGTGTGACAACTGTCTTCATTGTTCTGGTCTGGTTTTCTGCTACTCCCATCACTATGGTTATCTGAACCCCTGATGTGTGGTGCAGAAGAAAATTAGCGCTCCCTTTAGTTAACTGGTGCAGCCCAGCAGAATGAAGATAGCAATGGAGGCATGTGTGACTCAAGGAGAAGGCATAACTATTCTGATTATGAAGCTGCTGTGCTTCCATGGAGTTTACTCTTCAGAGACTGGCTTAGCTGTCATCCCATGCCTGCATCTTTGTTTCTACCAGTGCAAAGTGAAATTAAAATGTAATCATTTGACTTTGAAACCTCAGTCTGCCTTTGCACTGCTGCAAGTGAGTCAAAGTGCAAATTAATGGTCAATCTGTCATTAAGGTGTCAGTCAGCTCGGTTGTGTTGGAAATTGCTATCGACTCCTTCTGTGACCTTGAGAAATTCATTTAGTTTATTGGGTTTTCACATTTGCAAAACAAGAGTAGTAGTTCATTAGGATGCCAAGTTTAGCTACTCTGTGTGAATTTAAGAGCTTTGTCTTTTACTGAGTCACACCAGTGGTCTCTAATGTGCTGTCATACAAAACTCCACTAAAGCTTCCGAACTATGAACTTAACTATCTCTTTGTAAGGGCGCGCAGGTCTGACTGTACAGAGTAAGGTGCAGAATCAGAATCTAAAAGTAGGAACATGAGAGTACCAGAAATGAATATGCATTATTGAGGGAACGGCGTTGGTGTCATCGCGGCAGGCATGACACGCTAAACTGGACTGTTCCGTTGCATCTCTGAGCATTAATGCATTAGCTGTAAGCAGAGTGGTTTCCAAAAAAATGCTGTCCACAAGCCTAACAGTCATCCCCTGTCTGCTGCTGTTCTGAGCCCATTCCAGAATCACAGGAGCAGCAAGCAGGCTCTCTGAGCTGGGATGTGTTTGCTGCACAGATGCCTGGGAAATAGCCCAACTTAACTCGCTGCGGAGATCCAGCAGAATAAAAGGGATTCCTTCCGATAGCCTGGGTCTCTAATGCTATTGAGAACTGGAAAGAAATGGTCATCTAGCTAGTGTTTCATGGCTGCAAAGTAGCCAAGGGAGATCAGAATGCCTTAGTGGAGACAGTATTTTCCAAGTTGGGAAAAAATGAGTTGATTTTCCTAATATTCCTGGGGATGAACAGTTTAGCTTCATTTTAAATGAAAATGGGCTCAGCATTTCTTAACATCTGTCAGAATGTCTAGACAAATGCTGGGGAGGCTGGAGATGGCTTGTCACTGGGCTTTTTTAGGTTTCAGTGGTAGCAATATCCCTGTCCACTTAAAGGATCCAACTTGTTACAAGTTCGTGCAATGCACAAAGCATCACATGTTTTTCTGACAGGTTTTTTGTGTTTGAGGTGAGCCCATTACTCCCCCGTTTTTGAGCAAAATAAAGAATAAGAGGCCTGATCTGCAAATCGCTCAGGTAAAATTATTCTCACACGCTGCTCTTGAAGTGAAATATAGACCATATTCTTTATGAAGAAAATAGCTACTTATTGCTCACCTAAACAATTTTAAAAAGTGAGAATGACAACTCTTCACTGTTTTATGACCCTTATATATCAGATTTGAATTATATTTTTAAATATCAGTTTGTGTCTACAGACAGACTGTTCTGTATATCCTGATCAAATGTGTATTATATTTGGTTGGAAGCTTTTGTTTTGATGAGAGAGAGAATATCTTGAGCAAACTGAGAGGTATTTTTCTTTACGGTGACTGAAGAGTTAATTTGAAAATTTGAGCTTTAGGATGAAATTTCTCTTTTTGTAGCAGACTATTTGTTTTGAAATGCACAAGAAACATCACAGACAGGAATTTGGCCCTGCTGATTATGCGTTATCCTAACCTATTTCATAGGGTGAGTAACATTGACGGTAGTGGGAAATCTTGGGATGAGTTAGGAACTTGGTGCCTCCTGAAAGTCCCTCTGCCTTGTGTATTTCACATTAGCGAATCAGTTTGGTACGGGCAGGTAATATTTAAACTAGCAGAAAATCATTAGATGATTTACAAAACGGTGAAAACACAAGGTGAGACTGTGAGGCTTCTTTTGGAATAGAAAATGATTTAATTATTCTTTGCCGTTCAAAACATTCGTCTTGGTAAAAATTAAAATGATTGTGTCAGGCAGAAAATTGTGTTCCATGTTAATACTTGCTGTAAATGAACAAATGGCAGTGTCAGTTGGTTTCTATGCTGGACTGAAAAAATGAAATACATTCTGTGGTGTTTTTAATACACAGTAGTTTTTCAAAGCTAATAAGGAAATTCTATAAGCCTGCTTGTGCTTTATGTTTTAATTTAAGAAAGTCTGTGTCTTTGTCTAGTGGAATTATTCTCTCTTTCCTCTCTCCCTCAGTGCTAGAATTCTTGCTGGTAAGGATTTGCATCTGTGTCAGATAAGTGCTGCAACAGTGTCTTATCTTCCCGGGCAGATGACACCGTATGCTGTGATCTGTGTTCTGTGGAGGGCTAGGGACTGGAGCGGGTTTCCCTGCGTGTTGTCCTGGGGTTTGCTTGTACTTCGTGGGGCTGCCTGCCCCTGTGCAGCAGGGCTGCAAAATGTGTGCTCCTTTGTTGGCTTGCCAGCGTTCTGTACTCATTCCGTGTAGCACGGAAACAACAGAAGGCAATAATAAAACTCCAGCTTCCTAAAATCTTGAAATACTAGATGGATATGCATAAAGGATTTTTTTTGTTTGTTTTAAAGAAAAATTAGCTAAAATTCAGTAGAATCTGATCATGCCAGTCATAGACATGAAAGAGACTGCATCAGGCTAGGCACACAGTGGGTTCTGCTCTTACCTGAACCTGTGGGACTTAATTTGGCTGCCATGCAGTTGTCCAGTGGATAGAGAGCAAGCAGAAACGTGTAGCACGCCTATAGGACAGAATTTGTGTGGCGGTGGTAAAAAGAAATAATTAGAAATCTTTTACATACTGCAGTATTTTGATTTTTTTCTTTCATAAGCTGGTGTTTTGAAATTGTTTCTTCAGTAGCCTGGTGTTCAGGCTTGGGATACTGAGCCAGATAATCAGCTCTCTCTCACAGATTTCTATATGTATTCTTTTAAAGCCAGAAGGAACATTTAGATAATCCAGTTTAGTCTCCTCTCTAACTGAAAGATTTCATTTGTTAACCCTAGATGGAGCCCAGAGATCTTTTTCAAACGCATTCTGATTTCTTGCACCTGAGAATCCAGTCCATTATTTCTTGTCTCTTCAAAAGGCAAGAAGACCGCAGGCTAAAGTTTAAACACAGCCAAATTAGGACCCCCCCAAAGCTTGCGGATGTGTATGAGCGTTTCTGTAGGTATCTTCCCTCCTCCCACACAGTGGCTGGGAGCAGGGGGAGAGGAGGGGGGTGAGGTTTCCAGCTGCGCTGCTCTAATCTCACCATTTGGGTAATCCATGGGAACGTTGAGTGAGTGAAGCGGTTACGTTCTGCTCCTTGTTTGCCCTCAGCTCCAGATCGTTTTTGAACGCGACGAATGGAGTGTGTCGAGTGCGCAGACCGGGAGGGAGTGAGGAGGGCATAGAAGGCAAAGTAGGTTGATGTTTGTGTTTTCCCATATGGCTTTCAGACCTTTATTTTGAATCCCCTTAAAGTGATCAAACTACTCCAGCATAAGAGAGGTGAAGATCAAGATGGTTTCTGCTCAGTTTGACCTTGTTACTTTGTAAAATATTATAGTGTAAATGAAAATATTATGTGCTGCAGTACAGTCTGCTGAACTCTGGTTTTCAGGCTAAATCTGATGATGCTGAAGGAAAAGGTGGATAAAAACCCTTCCCCTGGTAAAGGGAGGGAAATTTTAACCTTTGCATGTTACAAGACAGCCATTTTAAACTAGAAATCTAAATTGCAACACTTGATAGATAGTATATTTGGGAAAGCATGGCCCAGATATGGACTGGGATATTAGGATTAATGCCTACTCAGGGTTGAAGTACAGACTTAGAACCCCCTGACAATGTTGTTGTCAACTATAGTTATCTTTGTTTCAAACCTTTAGTTACAATAACTTTTTTAATCAGGGGAGAGCATTTGCTTAATTACAGACCTGATATACTAGGCAGCCAGGAATAGTGGCATTGATTAAATTTAGCCAACAAGGCAGTTTAACTAGCATGCCACACCTGTTCTTCACTATTAATTTAATTGTATACTCTAAAGGCAAATGTCTGGTCTTGCTCATTCTCACCCATTTTTTAACATCCTCTTTGCTGGGATAGCCTCAAACTTACGTCGATAAAGCACCATGCAGAGAGGGCTCTAACTCTGCGTGAATGAGGAGGAGGGATTGGGGCTTTTTAGCTCTGAACTTTATTTTTCCTCCTGATTACGCTGTTGTATCGTATCAGGCTGTTCACTGACATTTGAAGCACCTTTCCAGAACCACATGGCGTGTCCTATGGGGAATCTTTCTAGCCTAGCAGATCCTAGGGACACTACTGTAATATCACTTCAATTCTAATATTAGCAGTTGGTTAACAGCTAGGAAAATGGAGAGTCCCCTTGTATCCAAGTACTCAAACGTGTGATATGAGCAACTGTGTATTTGCTTGCTATCCTTTCAGTTTAGATTTTCCTTGTAATGTAAGGGGCCATATACGTGGGTATGTCTATGAGACAAAGAAGTACTGGGGGGTATATTATTTTAACTCATGAGTTTCCCAGTAAATGGGAGGATGCTTAATTATGTTTAGGCCTCATAAATCCGTGAGGCCAACCCTGTTTTCAAGCATTAAGCCTTTAGCCTGTGCTCAACCACAAAAACAGAGATTCCTGATGACGGTGTAATCTAAATCCATTACTGTTATGCAGAGAGAATATCCCCTCAGCAGATTTGTTTGAAACTGGTAATACATTAAAAGCTTTTATATAATGAGAAGGAGTTTAGCACAAAGCTTTTCTGTGTGCTTTTTGCAAAGTGTTTTACTTGTCATACAAGTCCCGTAAACAGTGCTGTGTTTGCAGTGAAAGATCTGAGTTTTGCTGAAGTCTCTTCCAATGGGCAGCACCATAAAATTACAGCTACTGTTCTCCTAGGATGGAGCTCGTTTATGAATCACTGTAGTGATCAGTATAAAGAATTGTTGATGGCTAAGATAAAAGATGTTTTCTGTAATAAAGATTAGATTGTAATATATGAAGATTAAATATAGTCTGTTGACAGATTGGAAATGTTTTCCTCCACCCTTTCCTAGGGCTAATTTTCTGATAATTTCCTAACCACAGAAATCATGTGTTATTTCACCTTCAGAAATACTCCTGGCCACAACCTGCTTTAGGCAATGGAAGAGAAAATAAGTCAACAGTAAGAAGCAACTGCTTTGATACTGTTATTCCAGACCCAGGTAGATAGTTTACAACAGATAAAGATATATGTAAAAATAAACTACTGGAGTTGATTTCCTTTACCCTTTAAAAGCAAAAAATGGGAAGTCATACCTGTCCTGGGGCTGAAGTGCTGTAGAACACGCAGGCATTTATATTGCTAAGTGTGGGACCAGACACCTGCTATCGTTCACCCACCATTAACTTATCCCTGAGAGCTTACACTGGAACTAGAGAAATATTTTTTTAGATGCCCTTGAGTAACAACATCTCAATTAGAATGGGACAAAAGTTCCCAACCTATTCTTTTTTTAATTCTATCTTAATTGTGGTAACATCTGTTTGCTAGTAGTTCTCTGAATTATGCTATTAACATTCCCTTCTTTGAGAATGTCTGGTTATTTACAAATTTGCAAAGCTCTAGAACTAGAGATGTGTCTTTTTTTGAAGTGTGGCTGCCAATTATAATGAATTCTCTGTCTGGCCTTGTTTGTGCTGCCTGCAGATTGTTTACAGCATTTGGAATTTTTAATGATATTCTTGTAGACTAATAGGAATGAATAGATGTTTAATTTAATTTTTACATAGATCAGGAATGTGTTTTCCCTTGTTTCTTGCCCTATTGATTTTTAGCTCAGTAGTAAATATATTCTGTGTTAGTGCCACAAAGCTGGAATCTAGATAAGTGCTTTTTCAGTATGATTCCCAATGCATTCAGCCTAAAGTGTTTTTTTCACAGCTAGGAATATTAAACTCATAACACCAGAGTTTGTAATGGAACAGTTCGGTGTTAGCTATAGCAACACTGCTTATGCACATCACAAATCTGTAATGTTTGCCGCTCAGCTGATTAATTCCACAAATACAGTTCGGAGAGTTTTCTGTGAGACTTTTTCCAAGAAAGCATATGGATTTTGCTCCTAACTCCCATCTGTCAGCGTATCCTGCATTTTAAAGGAGGAGTACAATAGTGAGATAATGAATTTGGGTTAGCTTGTCTGTTTTCTCAGTGTTTCTTCACTCTGCCAGGTTTTGTTTCTTTAGACTGTAAACAGTATAGCACCAAAGAAACCTCCTTGCTGGCATCATGTGGTCAAAGCTACAGGTGTATTCACATGCTTGTATAGAATCCATCCAAGTCGGGTAGTTGAGGAACTCCTGTTGTGTTAAAAGTTAAATTCTATTAGCAGTGTCCTACTCTCTGCATTTATAAATGACTGCTGTGCACTGCCCCACAGTTATTTCTGTTCTGATTTCCTGTACTAAGAATTCCCCGTTTCCTAGAGTAGCATGTGGAATCGTTTCTGCAGCTCCTTGCCCACTGAATGCACAAGGCTGTGGAGCCAACGATAACATTATCGATATGTGCTGAGTAGAAGAGAGATGTTGGCAGTCTACGTTTGCCGTGCTGTCAAAACAAGTAGCAATTGCAGGTTTTATCACTACTGCAGAAACAAACTGATCTGAACACGTGCAACAGCAATGGACTTGGTGAAGTGAAATTTCATCCAGAAACTTTCACGGCAAGTCCCTGTGCTCTAGAGTTTCCTTCACTTCTGGGGTCAACAGAGGGACCCCTCTCTTGTTGGGATCTGTTGACCCTTAGGCAGACCTTCACGTGAAGACTTAAGGCAATAAATAACTGTAGTAGGAACAGATCTGCTGGGAGTTGCTTATGGGTTAAAAGCCTAAGCTGCCCATTGGAGTGTTAAAGAGTATGTCTCTGAGATGCTCGCAGGTTCAGTGCTTACATGCCGTAGTCCAGCTTCCCACAGGAAGGACGTAATGTACAGCAGGAGAGAAGTGACTGGGTTTGGCTTGCGTGTGAAGGGCCTGGGGCATGCGTATAGGCGTGCAACTGCGTGGCATGGCTGAGAGATGGATTTCTGTCTCTGTGTGTGTTTTTCTGTTACCAGACAAGAAATGGACTGAAGACACAGGACATATGTCAGTTGTAGCCTTAATAGTGCAGAGAAGTTCAGGCTGACACTTAGAGCTGACACACTCTTTCATGAGCTTGAAAATGAGGAAGCCGAACTAAACCAGATGTGATGTATTTGTGGCTGAAGATGGGAAGTCTCTTGACACTGTCGAATTAAGAACAGTGTGTTTGGCTCAAAGGAGGTGCAATTTCCAAACTAGTTTGCCTCCTTTATGTTTTTGTTCTGTGTTTTTGAGATTTGTGTGGGCAACATTATAGATCACTAAGCCTGGCTACGTTGAATGTTTACCTGTGTACTCAAACCATACTAAATCCAGCTACCTTGACCTGCAGCTTAACACTTCTGAACTCTATCATTCACACCAGATGCATATGTGCAAGCATCCGAGAACCTGGGAAAACAGAAAAGCCAAATCTGAACCAGAACTGAGTGCCTCTGTCCCATCCCCAGTTCATAATAAGTTTGGGACAGCGGTTCTGTGTCGCCAGTTCAACCTATCCATTGCTTACGATGTGAGCTCTGGAGTGGGTAGCCATTGCATGTGTATGTATTCAGTGTGTATATGTCCTTTCAAAGTTACTGGGTTGTTTATTTTGTTGCCTTGTCAGAATGATCGCAGATAGTGCATCTGTTTGAGTTATAAGAGTGAGGGTCAGGACTGATAACAGACTATTTTAAGCTACTCTTAACAACAGCCTGTGAAACTGCAAGGTTGTGTGAAAGATAGCAATGGAGGTTTATGGAACTGTGGAGTGAATTATTAACTGATGCCTCTAGCCCAACATGACAAATAAAATTATATTGCAAAAAGATACTCAATTGTGTCAAGCATCGATTTTTGAAGGCATCTAACAAATGGCTTCTGGGTAAGCACAGAATCTTTCTTAATTTGTCTGTCTGATCAGTGAAGTTGAATGGAGAGAGAGCCACCAAATAAAATTGGCATTTTCTTTCAGTCATTATCTGTGCTTCTTAATAAAAGACTTGGAAGCCCCACTGATTTAAATTATAATATAGACATATGCAAATTTCAGATATATTTATTTCAGTTTCCTAGTAAAATCACTGATGGACCATGAATCAACTCCAGACTTTGCAAAACAGATACTCATCTCAATGGTGTTGGGTTTTGGTTGGGGTTGGTTTGTTTGTTTTTTTTAATTGAGATATATCTGTTTGGCACGCTGTTGCTGATCATCCTGTCGTTTCATCTGGCAAACGACATTTGTTCTGTCCACTCACAGTAATTAGCCAGGATGATATGGAAAGGGGAGGGGAGAGTAATTGGAAACTACAATAGCTGAGTTTCTCTTTTGCAAGGCTTGATCCCTGGCTGTGGATCAAAACCAAGAAAGAAGGAAGAGGAGGTATGAAGTCAGCCAAAGAGCATTGCTGCTCCATGAGGTAGATAATGGCTCCCAAGGATCCAGCCTGCCTCCAAGAATATCTTCTTGCCGATGGGTAAGATGAGTAATGCATGCTTATTGCTAATACTGTGGCGTAGGTCAGCTCCTGGAGTCATCTGGTTTTTCACATCTAGTGCTACTTTTGGTAAGATGAGAGTGCTCTCTCGGAACACTTCTTTCCAAGCAAAATTTTCCTCTGTGTGTTCCTTGCCTCAGTCTGCAGTGTGAAACTGTAGCTCTGCGAGGTATTAGCTTCCCCAGTTTAACTGCTGGATCAGTTGACGGGTGGATCCACCTGCTGCTTTTTGACAGCAAGAAAATGGCAGCGCCGTCGACGTATTTACAGTATTTATACTAAGTAAGTGCATTTACTTCAGCAGGTAGGGCTCTACATGGGAAGGGGGAAGCCTTGCTGCTGTTGGCAGTGTTTAACCCTCTCTGGCGTGGCTGCGGGACTGCAACGCATGAGGGTATAACCCCTCTGTTCTGCAAACACAGATACGTCATCTGTACTGCGCATGATGATGCAGATGCAGTCTGTTGGGGATGGAGGGGTGCTTTTATCAGGCATATAGATTTATTTCATAAAGGAAATCATTAGAAGCTTTAAGCTTTGAGGCATCTTATCCTACAGAGGTACAAGGCATCTCATCATTAATGTTCACTGTGCAGATAATTCAGGAGTAGTATCTTACTACAGAAACAGGGTGCACAAGAATTTTCATAATAGTTTGGAAGCTGAGAGACTAAGGGAAGTAAGAAGATTAGTTACTTTACAGATAGCATTATAGTACTTGCAGTTTGCAGGGGTGTAAGTGAGGGAGGGTATGCAGAAAGACTGCTCGGTTGAAATTTAGATGTAAAGGCTGGCTTTCCATCATAGTCACATCTCATTGTTCATTCTTATTGCTGTGCTCAGAGTGTGAGGGAGGATGTAATTCACTGGTCTGAAGCATCTGTATTGTTTGTAACTAGTGGAATGAATTAAAAATGGAGTGTGTCTTACTCTGGCTTTTCATGTTCAAAGAGGGTACTGTCACAACTTTCTTCATCATGGTGACTTGAAATCTATTTTAAAATGTATTCTCCTCTATGTTTGAGTGTCACAATAATACTACACAGGTATTAGATACTGGGTGTTAGCACTGACATTCACAATGTTATTTCTTATATTCAGTATTCTGATTTTCCAGTTTGATCTCATGGACAGAAAGGGATTGGGGAGCGGGGGGAAAGATAATATTTTAAGTAAGTTGTGACTTGTGGCCAGATTTGTACGCACTTAAGTATCTAGTGCTAAACAAGATAGGTCTAAAATTAATTTTGAATATAGATTAACTGCTCACAGTCTGTATTGTTCAGTGCAGCTCAGTATGATAATGCATCCTGAGATGTGTCTGAACAGTCGGTCAGCCATGGAGCATAATGCGGTACAAAGGGGAGGTACCTGGCGTAGGTCTGGGACCAGTATGACCACTGATAGAGCCGTGCACCCAAGAGGCTCAGGCTCTGCATGCTGCTGGTCTGCCTGGTGTTGCACCGAGTAGCTCTAAGTGCCTTTAAAGCCTGACTCATGTATGAGAGGCTCTGGTTCCGATCTGCAGTAGCAGAAGCAATCCCAAGCAGTCAGGCTGCCCTGTTACGTTCCATGTGGAAGGAGTGTCTGACGGTCAGCTCGTCAGCTCAGCTTGCTGTGTGGCATATTGACGTGGCTGGAGACCACTGTGTTGTACCTGAATGTTTTAGTTCACGAGGGTTGGTGGCTGAGGAGGGACACACCACGCTCAGATATCTTTCTGGTGAGGGCAGGAACCTGTTGCTATGGAATGGTGCCAAGGCTCAGTCTACTTGCAGATACAACTTCGTGATCATAGGAGCCATAAATGGACAAGACATGGGCTCCTAAGTGCCTGAAATCTTTTTTACAATGACTTTGAGGAGCTAAAGCTAGGTAAGTCCTTTCAGCAGTTTCATCTGATTTAACGAGATTCTGAGCTAAGGCCATCATTCAAGAAAGTGCTTATGCACATTCTATTCAAAGAAGCACTTAGCTGTATTTTGCTTAATCTGCTGCATTGCTTTTCCCCTGTTCTGTTTTATACCTTGCTCTGTAATGGCCAATATTTGAGATCTTTTGTCGCAGAAAAAAGTGCATTGAGAGTAGTGGCGTGACCTCAGCATGCTAAGAATTATTATTATGGAAGCTATGGAGAAGTTCACATACTCTGGAACACAGAATTTAGAGAGAAAAAAAGTATTGTGAACAATTTTGTTGCAAGTTTCATTATAGTGCGTTGTATGAAGGCATTGTGTGCCCTGTTCACGTGGTCTAGTATCACCGCTAATCATTCCTTTCCCTTAAAGCAAACCATTTATCAGATACAGTTCACTGCTTTGTGTTTCAAGTTTTTGAGGGTGGTGGAAGACTATGTCACTTGTGGCATCCTTATGTAAGCTTTTCTTATAGATAAGTTGCAAAACATTGTAATAGATGAGCAGAAATGTGGGCAATTACAAAGGACCATGAAAATTTACATTTTCAGTCTTCTAGAATGCCCCAGAATGCTCAGGTGAAATCCGTGAACTCCCAAATATTGTAGAGCCAGATCACCTCAAATTTCTGACTGCTTTCACTTAAATTTTCTTTACAAGCTACTAATCATGCCCAGCAGCAGCTGTGAGAAAAGGTATCACAAAGATGTAAATTAAACCTCTGGGAATTGCAGCCAAAAGAGAATTGGCAGTGCTGGGCACCTCGCATTAAGACAGAGGCAGTAATTGGAGTAGCTTGGTTCTCCTGCATGTAAACACTCTCTCTGTTTAACCTGCTTCATTAGAACTGGAAGCTCTAGCTAATTTTTGCAAGGCTTTTCCACGCGGTCAGGGCTCTGTGTGATTAGGGTCAGGGTTACAGTCATCTTCAGTTTCTGCTTCAGGCTGTTCATTCCATGAAAAAGTGAAATTATGATGATGGAGGGAAAAGAATTAAAAAGCAAACACACACGCCTGCCACAAAAAGAAAAAAAAAGGAGAAGAAAAGTGAAAGTGCTATCTTTAAAAAGTATAAAAACTGGCAAAACCTGAAACTCAGTTAAATAACTTACCTTTTGCTCCCCTAACAAACAAACAGAAACACCAGATCTCAGTTTTGCTGTAGTGCAAATGAGAGATTTCAATCTACGTGGTTAAGTCCTGATTGCGATACTACTGACCGCGTCCTTCAGAAAGCTGTTGTTGCTGCACCAGCCTCTCCTGAAATCCCGTCCCTACGTCGGTCTCAATAGACCAGTTTGGGATGGCATAGTTCTTGTACAAACAGGTGAATAGCTCCTGAAGACATCTACACGTTGTTGCTTCCCAAAGATTACGTCTTGTCTTGAATGTTAACAGCCGATATATTCCTTGGTATTTATATTCATTTCTATTCTTGGTTGACTTCACATAATCTCATGAAGCCTTTTTATTTTTATGTAAAAGGAGATTACTGTGGTTAGCAACAACTGACGCTAGCACAGATAAAATGGCTTAAAATAGTGAGAGAAAGGACGAGAAAGACAGTAGCTTGTATAGAGCATGTAGAAAGTTTCTCAGCATTTACAGCTGATTTTTAACACTGGATAATCTGACTTTCCTTTTTTTTTTCCTCTCCCTGTGCTCCCCCTGGTGTTTTGGTTTAAGACCCTGTGACTTGCGATTTTTTTTTCCAGATTGCCCATTGCTTTCAAACTCTTAAGCAAGGGCCCTTACACTGCAAAATGTCTCCACAGTATAATTAAAAAATGGTTGGAATGTGATACAGTCCCTTCCTGTGTATGTAAGACAATTTCACAACAGGCTAATTTTGATGGTTTCTTACCTAGCCTTCTGAAGCAGCGTGAAGACACTGTTACCATCAACAAGAGAGTGAGCTTGGGTGGTCCACTGCTAAGACCAGAAACACAGATGATGTGTTCCTTCTTGAGAACCCCTTGGTGATACCAGCATATTGGCCTTCAGAACTGTACATACTCTTTTTTCATGAATGCTAATTAGTTTAAATAGGGCAGGAAAATACGGTCATGCTGTGTTCAAGTGCTTGTACAGCACCCCTGAAACTCGCTATATGAATGAAGTATGTGTTCCTAGGGCTTTTGAATGTCAGCAGTGGAATGGCTGGGCAATCTTACAGATCTAGCCTTGAAGAACAAGCAGTATTACAGATCCATATATATATATATATATATATTCTCCAACACAGGCTTTAGCTTCACTAAAATGAATGGAATTCTCAGTTATTGTATTAGCATCACTGGGAGAATTGACCCAATCATTTGATGGGATTAAAGCATATATCTGTCAGCTGAAATGAGTCCAGTTCTTCTGAGATCCCCAGTTGAGCATGCTGCCCACAATATCACACAAAATGTTTCTCAAGTCATGAATTTTCAGGGCTTGTTTATGGGTGACTTCTTGGCTGTAAGAGAAAAGGAGAGAAATGCTTCTAGGTTTATATTTCATAGTACTCCTCACAATTTTGAGATTAAAGCTCCTGGATGCTTTCCCTGCTGTTGCATCCATATGAGGGACAGAGTAAAATAGAGTTGACGATGATTGTAATGTGTGTTTGCGGGCGGTCTTTGTTGCAGTGGGGCTAGCTTAATAAATTGGAGTAATGCCGGAAGGTGCTTCTGTCATGGCAGGGGCTTGTAGTCCTGAAGGAAGAATTTATGTTGTAAAATGTAAAGCATTCGTCATTTCGCAGTGATTTTTCTCGGTGCGTGCCAACCTGCCTGCTGCAATGAATTAAATTAATGTGTGCCCCCACTGAAATGGTTTACAGTATAGTAATTGTCACTGGCAACACAATGGTGTTTTTAAGTTGTTATTATGCAGGCACAAGCCCATATGTCATACAAAATTGATACGCTGCGTTATGTATACTACCTTCAAATTAACTTGGTATAATATTTGTCTTGTTAAGAACCAGCTATTCTGTTGATGTCATAAACAAATGGGTCTCCTCAATTTTCTTTATTCAAAAGAGAAAAAAAAACACCACCACCCCCAAGAGCTGAGGTCATATTTAATTTAGAACCAATATCTGGACTTCAGTTATTAGCATTCATCCAATGCATTGCAGAGTAGGTCCTGATAATTAAGAGAGAATGAATAAAAAATTAATAAAAGGAAATATGGAAGGACATAGCAGGCTTTTTTTCCATACAATTAGTAAATCTACTGTGAATAATCTGAAAGAGGGGAATAATTAGCTTAGCCAGGTAACTGCACTTGATTTGCCAAGCCTTTTGTGGTAGTTTGCACACTGTGGTGCAGTCTGTGCTTGGCTTTCTTTTAGGCTTGCTCTCCCCCATGTAAACAGGTTCAAGAGGGCTTAGCGGAATCGATGATGATTTATGGTCGAGTCATGTACTGTTACATTGTATTCTTCTTTTTGTGTCTGTTTGCTGCTGTTTTCTTTTAATGAATATTCAGTTACAAGAAAGCATAAATCTCTCTAATGCATGCTGGGTAAACGGTGTTTTGCTGTAGGAGTCTGATCCAAAGCCCACTGAAATCAAACCGTCTCTGTCTGCTGGTGGCAGTAAGCTTGGAGAATTGACCCTTGAAAATTCAAATCTCAGGCACAAATTCCTCCTCTCAATGCCTTTTCTCTTTTTCCTGGAGATCATTCCAGCTAAGATGCTTTCTTCATCCTGGCCATTCCCAATCACCTGCATTAGCCATAGAGAATGTACAGATCCATTTACACTGCAGCACTTTTTCTCTAGGTAAGGTGGTGTGCGAGGGCTATGGGTTATAGTGAGATCGGACACAGTGCAATGGTTTACAAGCCTCACATGGCTCTTTTTCATTAACTTTGCTCATTCACAGTGAGACTTTTATGTGTTTCTTCCTGGTGATAATACTGAAAATAATGGAGTAAAAGAGAGTCCTGTGTTTAATCAAGAGAGCAGCTCATTCCAACCCACGAAAAGATTTAAGGCTAAGAAATATGTCTGGAGAAAGATTTCTGCTTTCTCTCACTTAAAGAAAGCGACAACAGCAACGAACCAAAAACCAATGAGACCTACAGGCTCTGCATACTGAGTATGTATCATCTTCTCAGTATGCAGAGCTGGTGTCCTGGTCACTGGAGCACCAGGGCAGTGGGTACTAACCAGCATCCTGTTAGCAGCAGGACAGTGTGTGGCGGGTGCTGCTTTTTGTGTCAGGCCATTACAAAATGGTTAACTGGCCTCTATGCATTTCACCGATATTTGCTTCCAGTTAGTTTTGTTGCTGCAAGGCCCACTTTGTTATATCTGTTAAATGAACACCAGGGTCAGAGGATTGGATATTGGGTGGTTTTCTTTTTTTCAATTTCAGGTTTTCCATTTCCTTGCAGCAGAGGGATCAGACCCTGTTCTTTGATTCTTTTAGGGGATCCTATTATGTATAAGCAATGAATAGACTCCTTCACTGGGTGGTTTTGCTCCTTTGGCACCCTTTAGTTTAGTGGCAGAGTTTGCATCAGAAAAAGGGGGTAGCTGGGCCTTGCTGCAATTTTACTGATTTCCACTGAATAAGGAAATTTCTGTGGGATTGTTCTAGTGGTATAATGTAAAGACTGAACACCTGTAAATGACTGTGGTATGGAAGACTGAACGCATCTGGGTTGGGCTGAAAAATGAGTCCTCTGAAACACCTTTTACCACAACAGATGGATATGGCATGGCATGGTTGGACGGCACTAGATGAGCTGCTGATTTCAGTACAGAATATACTTTCTACAAGAAAAGATCTGCTACAGTTATAAATCACCTGCAAACCCCAGATCATTTTAGTGATCAAGTCTAGTATCAAACAGGTTACTCTATCTCCTTTCTGTCTAGTAACTCTTCTTGCTTTATTCAAATGTCTGGAAAATATGTAACCATGATATTCACTGCAGCAGTGAATTCCAGAGGTTGATAATGCACTCTGCCAAAAATTCCCGACTGCAGGTATAATTACATATAATTATATTGTTTCCAGAGAGGTATGTTAAAAAGTTCTTAAAATGATCAAAAATGATGACTTTTAAGATTAAACGATGACTTTTTACATTATATCTGTGAGACATTTTAATAACATATTCATTTTATCTTTTATGTTTCCATATAATTTTACACACCTGCAATATGGTGTGTGTTTTAGTGATAGTCAAGCCTTCCTGATATTAAAGGCACCTGTGAGCTGGTAGCTGTTACAGCTGTTAATAGACTTGGTTACTCAAAGCAACAGCCATCTGTGTCGTCAGTAGGGTTGAATTAACAGAGTGAGCAGGGGCAATTCCTGGTGGTTTTTCGCAAAGCTAACATCACTTAATGCAGGGCAGAGTCTGGTTTAGCATTTCGAGCAGAGGAACCTCTGTTTCTGTTGCAGGGTCTGCCAGGCAGTGGTGAGATTTTACACAAAGGCTTTGAACTCTCTGCTCCAGCTTTTCTTCATCCATCAAAGGTGAGTGGCCATCTCAAAATTCAGCAAATTACTAATGAATGTGCAAAATGTTTAAGCTTATTTCTTTGGATGCAGGGCAGAGTATTGCTTATCTTAATTTACAACAGATACAGTATTCAGCAATTGAATATACAAAATGAAATAAAACTATGACAATAATTAAATCATTTTTGCTTTGTCTTTAAAACATATCATCAAATGCAAAATACAAACCCAGTTTCTGATCTGTTGTATTTTCACTGTAAAAAGGCAAGCCATCTTTCTGTACCTGTCATCTATTGTATAGAACTGAAGCAGAACCCTTCCTTCCTCCAGCCTGTGGACTGGGGATACTAAATGAAGGCCTGTGTAAATGTAGTAATGAGCAGGGCCACCATAGTGAATCTCCTCTACGTAAGAGTGAATGCTATGACATGCTAGTTGGTTTGGAAGATGAAAACGTGAGCGTTTGTGACAAGGATCAACTGTTGGGTTCTCTACTCCAGTACAAGAATGTTCTAATGGCTTGGGCTTCTGAGGCCCCTCCTTTTGCGTCTCGTAGCGGCATGGCAAGCAAATTGCCTTCAAGACGTTTGAGTGTTGGCAACTTGAAAGCGAATATTTTTTTATAGAACATATTCTTTCAAATTGGATAGTTAGGCATGGAAAAACTTCTGCTACTGAATTTTCTGAGGCTTTTTCCTTCTAATTTAGTAGAGCATAGCCCTAAATATGTCGCTCTTCATGGCAAATGAATTTTGATCTGCACAATGCCACTCAGTGTACAGAAAGCTTGTTGTTACTGCTTTTGGCATTCTTTGGGAGTTGCTGTTTGTTTTGATGTGGAGAATTCTGGCAAATTGTTTGTATCTCCAGGTGTTGGGGATTTTTTAAACTAAATGAAAATGAAATCTTTGCTGCAGAGCACCTTTCAGCTGTGGAACTGTATGTGAGATGAATGTCGTTATTCCTAATTAATGTATTGAGAAAAAACATGAAGTGGCTTGTCTGTGATTGTTCATTAAGTCACTGACAAAAGCTTGGAATAAAATCAGGAGATGTTGAATTTGCATCCGTTGCCCTTCCAATGGCTTGTTCGTTTTATTTATTTCTTAATTTTTAAAGGTGTCTGTTCCCAGCATCTCTGAAAATCATTTTGCTTTCAATTTAGTGGTACTGACATTATGGCTATTGCTTGCATCTGAGTACCTAAGGTAATATACTTGTAAGTAAATGTTTGCATACTTTAGGAGTTAAATCTGCATAAGTTACCAGTGGGGATCAAAGATGTGTGGTTTCTTCAGCAGACGTGTTGATGAGTTCTTCCCTTGATTTCAAATTATAGGAAAGCAGGGCCTTGCACCATTTCAGTTCAAGTTCAGCGAACAAATTGCAAAATCTTTCAGCAGCTCATGTATTTTCATGTGCCAAAAATTACTTCCCTAGGATGTACAACTCTACTTTTAATGTTTACTGGGTTCATTTGGAGAAACAAGTGGAACAGTATGATCTGGGATAGAAAGTGTCTACTGGGCTACCTGTGAAGTTGCTCTAGTTAACAGATAGCCAGTGTAATCTAGCATTGAAATTACTTTAGCAGTGAAGTGCTTCTATAGAGGAGTAAGACTTGAGTAACAGCATCATAAGTGAGGAATCATACAGCTTGCTTAGATCAGAACAGTATTTATATCTATACTTTGTAGCTGCAGAGAGGAGACAGCCAGCCTGTATTTAAGTGACCACAGCATCTCAATATCCCTACGTGTATGTCCTGTGTGCAGTGCCTGCAAGCCTACTCTAAGCCTTTTCTCCGTAAGTCAAACAAGCAGCTCAGCCGGTTGAAGTCATGAATGGGGAATAAAATGACAGTTATAAGGAGGACAGTACCAGTATAGGCTGGTGAACGGGGACGAGAGTGGAAGGCGGTGGAGCTGGGTTTGTTCTTGTGCTAGTAGTCCACTTCATGACTCTCCTTGAAAGAGTACGTTATGCCATCCATTTGGGAACAGTTAAAAAGTGCCTGGAGATCTACCAAGCTGTATTAGAGTTTAGATACTATAGTCATCTTTCTTGGCTTATCAAGTAGCTAAAAGGTGAATGTTGATAGCTTTAATTTCACTGCAAACTGTAAATCTTGTATCAAGTGAAGTGCTTTGTATGCCACAGTTCTCTCTCCCAGTGCATTGGCTTGGCTTCCCTTACAGGATTTCAGAAACAAAATTACTGATTCTCGGTACTTGCTCCTGAGTCTGTTCATATATATGTATATATATACTGTATATATGATATACTGTATATATGCATATATACAAAAACTGTATGTCCATTGGCTGTAACACAGCAAAAAGGAAACTTGGCATCACTAGAAGTCATAGATGAATAGATTCGTTCAATAGCAATAATAATTGAAATCATAAGGATGGTGAATACCTCTCGTTGTGAACAGTTTTGAAGTGAGATCTTGGAATCTTTTCTGTTTTCAAAAAGCAAGAAACCTGTGTGGAATTAAGATCACTGTTACGAACTTTAGTCCATGTAACATGGATAATTTTCTTGGTCTGCTTTCTAATGGTGGCTGTTTAAATTGGTTATAGCAATCTAAAATATTTTCTGTGTGCAAAGATGGGCTGTGTATACCCATCTGAAATTAGTTCACGTGCACGCTTTCAACTGAAAGTGATCCCTTAGTTCAAATATACATGGTAGGAAGGGGTTCATCAGAGCAGCTGTCAGTCCCTGGTCTGTGTGGGACGGAGAAATTTAAACTACAGCCGCATTAGAGCAATGCAGCACTGCTTGGAACTAAAAACATTAAATTTTTGAGATATGCAACTTTGCAGACAAAAAGCAGCATTTTAGGAAGCAGCCCTTGTTGCCAACATCCTTCTCCCTTCCCCCTGTTTTGTCTAATTTTATTCCTGGGCACTCTAACAGTAAAGGTTTGCTCTCCGGTGTATGCAATCTTTGAAGACCATTGCAATGAAGATGTTTGAGTATTTTCCATCTTCTCTACTGAAGTAGAGGCCAAACCAGATCTGCTCGTTTAAGAACACTTGAAAAGGTTCATAACTGGAAGATAAGCTGAATGACTGAGAACACTGCCCAAAAAGGTTTGAAAGCATCACAGGGAACATACTATTCCTCATTGCTTTGTGCTGACAAAACATATTTAAAGCTACAAAGCCCTTGACTCTGCTGGGGGGAGGAAGCAAGACACTGAAAAAGCAGTGAGCTGAGTGTTGCCTTGAATGCAGCAGGGCTGGAGCCTGGGGTTGGAGTTCAGCGAGTCCTAACGCCTGGTGCTTTACACAAGGGAATGTTTCCTGGGTTTGGTTCTTCCACTTGTATAGCCAGATTAAGAGAGTGTTTAGCAATCTAAAAAGAGCTGTTTGTTTAATGGGTCCCTGGGATGTATCCCAAGGCTCAGAAAGTACTTTGAAACCTTTAGGTAAAAGGAAGCATATGTTAACTGTTAATTAGTGGATGTATAGCTCTACACAGACTTGATCATTGCTGCATGATCAAGAATAAGCAGCACTCCTTCCCTTCACGGTCAGTCTGAAACCAGAAGAGGCACTGAAGTTCGACAAAATTTGAGCAGTAAAATCAGACTTTATTTTTGTTGTTTTCTTATGCAGATGTTGTGGTGCTTTGGGGGTAGGCAGACATTCAGTGCAAGACAGTCCCATGCCTGGAAAGAGCTTGCAGCTCCTCATTATTAGTATTATTCTACAGTTTTGCTAATTCATCTTTGGGTTTATGCTTAGTAGCACTTATGTTAATAGAGTTAGATTATGAATTGCTCTGTGGAGAAGTTTTCGGCAGTGTGGATTTTAAAAGGAGGCAGGAAGGAAGAAGGAGAGAGCAAGGAAAAAATAGAATAGAAATTTCCCTCTGTCCTTTTCCAGATAACTGAGAATGGGTTGAAAGTATTCCCAAGGCATGACATAGCATCTATTAATTCTGGGAGCAATGGTCTACACATGGCTAATGATCCACTGCATGGGTTCATTTCCTTGGGTTTCCACAGCTTAGTTCTGAGCATTAGAATAATGGATTTGTCTTGATCCTGAAGGCTTCCATTTGAAAGTCAAAACTGCCTGTGGAAGAATGCTTAAACCTGGCAAAAAGGCAGCCAAAGGCAGGCCAGCAGGCAGAGGGTCTCAGAAGTTGATAAGCCCACAGAAGTCTTTACCTGGGTGCGAGTGAAAATGGCAAGTTTACTTTGGTAGGAGTCCTAGGAAGGTGAACAAGGATCAAGAGGAAGGGATTTGCATGGGCTGTCTTAGTGTTTGTGTTCAGGTTTCCACTTGGCCCTGTTCAGAACTGACACAGAGAATTGGTTAATGGCGGAGTATGAAAATAAAAGCCATGCAAGGTGTTGTGTGGTATGAAATAACTTTGGTAAGGATAGTATAGCAACCCAAGCTTTAAATAAAATATTACATTAAGCTGATGCTGTCTATGTGAATGCCTAGTGTTCTGTTGGTTAGAAATAAATACATTTAGTAGTTTCTTATTTTTTCTTCTTTATTTAGTCTTTCAGTGATGCATGTACAGAGAGTTGACAGTTGCAGTGGTTAAATATGAGATATATGCTACTTTTTCCCTGCAAATTATGGGCTTGCATGAACTGTATCAAGTTTATTGAGTGTCCTAGAATATTTTACAGATTCAAGATGATTGTTCTTATTATCCATTGTGTACCATTGAAAGGGAAAGCAGTTTTATTAATTTAAAAGTCTAACAAATTGCAAAGCATGAACAATTTAATACAAAAGCCCTATGAGTGTGAATGCTGTGAGCTCACCAGGACAGCGAGTTGGGTGTGTGGGCAGGCGGGCAAGGTGCTGTGCGCAGGGTAACCGAGGTGTGTGTTTGCTGCAGGGCATCGGTCTTGCCCGTGCTATCATCCTGATCGATAATACGTGTTACTTTCCTGTCGAAGAGAGATACCATCTAGAACTCATTTCCCATAGGATAAATGCACATGTATGGGTGGTTACCATTATGTACGATAAGTTTAAAAATTAGTTTGTTATCAGGATTCATGAATTACATTCGTTGCTCTGCAAATCACTTTTTGAAGTAACTACGGGAAAATCAGGTAGGTCTTGTCTGTGAGGTTTTAAGCGAGGAGTTTGTGTTTATTTCATAGCTTTTGCAGTTTAATGGTGCTTTAATTCGATACAGTTTTATGGTCCTTTTTAGAAAGGAAAACAAGTTAAAGAACATTCTCATACTCTAAAACTATGCTTGTTCTGAAAAGTGCTGTCCTAATTTAACTATACTAGGGTAGTTAGAACAATTAATTTATTTAGAGAAAATCTTCATCTGCCTGTGTCTCTGTTGCCCTTGTTTAAGATGAACAGTCAGAGTGTATACAGAGGGAGGCCTCGGAGTAACCACAGTTCAAGACGTGACACAGTACTGCTCATTTCAGTGATTCTTTTGACCAGGTCAAGGTCTGGCTCAGTGCTGAAAACTGGCACGGTAGAGAGAAAGCACAAGCTCATGGGAGCTGAAGCTGCGATGGTGATTTTCTGTTTGCTCATTACCTGGTTACAGCTATCCGTTCCCTTTTTTTTTTTTTTCTTAATGGGAAGATCAGGCTGTGAATAGATGACTCATTTTACCAATGTTTAATATATTGAATATATAATAGAATGTTGAAATAATTGAAAATTGCATATGTTTCGTTCAAGACAGTGGGCCAGGCACTGACCTAGTGGCAGAGCCTTCCGTATCTGGAGAGCTTACTCAACTATCTATAGCAGCTGAGGTGATGTGCTTTCAGACTTTGGTCCATGTATAAATTTGAACGTGTGTCCTGGTGTTTAAGGTTGAAGATCTGGAAATTGTACTGGGTAAAAACTGAAATCTTACCAGGCGAATATGGATTTTCAGCTTGACACAAATGTGAGACTCCTTCAGAGAAATGTTTTTAGCCTGATTTATGGTGACATGGCCAGCTGCTGTATGGAGGATTTTTGTTTTGTTTCTTTTTTTTCTTTTCTAGTGGTTTTTGTTTTGGGGTATTTTTGGTTTTGTGGGGTTTTTTTTCAAACAGAGTGACTGAAGCAGCTGCTGTCTAGCTGGGAAGAAAATTGATAACTCCACACTGTAGCCAACGGGGTGCTTGCATTGGAGTCATTGATTTCCTTCCCTGCCAGGCACTGGCTGCTCCAGTCTCTCTGCAGAAGGCAGACTGCATCCTTTATGGACTTCATTATCAGGGCAGTCGTGCAGAGACTCCACCAATAGAATATAATGGCATTATTAGGGAAGGGGTAGCATTTGATGGAACCACTTGGTTTAGAGACCCTAAAGACCACTTCTGTTGTTCCCTTGAAATGATAGCATTTGACTGAGGCTGCAAGCTGTTCCACTAATGCGGAGGTTTCTGCTGCTTTCAGGATGGAGTGTTTGGATGCTTTTCTTCTGTTTCTAATTTTTCTTGCTGACTTATGAAAAAGTCAGGAAGCTAGTTGCAGCTTTGGCTGTGGAAACGGAGCTGCAAAACTGAGATGAGCTCTTTTAAAAATGTACCTTTTGTTTTGGGCACAAAGGAACAGATTCTGATAGATACTTGACCCCACAGGATCCAAATGGCCCCAGCTATTGCTCTTGTTCAGGCAAGACATGATTGCCATTAAAACATTAAATTCTTAAATTTCAAATCCATATTTGTTGAAAAAAAAATTAAAGCATGTAGAGGTTTTTCATGAAACAGAGGTAATTGCAAAATACTGCCATTTTGACTTAATTTGACCTCAATAGAACCAAAAGCTTTGAAATTTTCTTGCAAGTATTTTGACATGGCATGTTGCTGTAAGGTTCTCTTGCATGTTTAAAAAGATGATGTGCAGATGGAATACAAGGCATTAAATCCTTGGATTGTAAAAAAAAAAAAAGATTTCTTTTTCAAGGGAATGATTTTTCTAAAATGCGAAAGGGAATCCGATGCCTAATTTCACTCTCCTACTTTTAGCTATGCATCAAAACCCTTTGTAGCTCTGATTATTTCTTAAGAATAAAAATGCATGATGTGTTTGAATACCAGATGGGGACATAAAGTATACTATTCATTAGAAACGTCAGTATTAATTGAATAATATAAATGATTAATAATTGTCCAGCTTTGAAAATTAGGATTCCTGTTCCAGGTCATTGATTTTGTTTGGGGTTTTTTTGTGGTGTGATGTTTGGTTTTTTTAAATACCTACCTTGGATCAGCTACAATTAAAATTAATGTTCTCATTATTAACTTCTAGCTATTAGAGCTGATGGTAGTGCTTGTTTTCTATATTCCTCAAAAATACTTCAGGCATAGTTGCTGTCTAGACACTATCATTTTCTATTCAATCCCAAATTGTTCCCAGTGTGGTTTCTGGTTGTAACATCACGGTGGAAGAAATACCATGAAATGAAAGAGAAAGCTGTCTATAGAATCTTCGTAGGAGAATTCACTTAGACTGGCAAACAGTTCAGATTTTTCCTCTAAATTAAATTTTGTGTGTTACTTGTTTACGATCAGAAAGCTGCAGGATGTCCAACATTGCTAGGATTCAAGGCATTCAAGTTCTTTCCCTTTTTATTGGGGAAGAGACAAAAATAAATAATCTCGACAACGATCAATCTGCTGAGACATTGTGACGACTGCTTACCATGCTAATTGATACTACTTCAGCCTTTCTTTTTATGTCCTGTCTGAGGTCTCTTGTTCTTGCGTGTAAGCTTGCCAAGGAGGGGACTCCTTCAGTCCTGTGTCCACGTAGCACATCAGCATCGCCGCCAGCAACAGAGTTCCTTCAGCTGATAAAAAAGCTAGTTATGCATCCCGGGAAGTAAATAATCCATGGATTCTGCAAAGAGCGTTTTGAGCTGTGCCACCAACGTAGCCTGGCTTTCGGAGGGTGGGACATTTTGTTTGGTGTTTTGGTTTTCTTTTTTAGAGAATTTGTGCCTGTCACTGAACATCGTGGTGCTTTGGCAGTATCAACACAGGCTTGATTCTTGCAGCTCTCTGAAGGAGTGCATGGAAGGAATGAAGAACTGACGGGGGGCTCGATTGCTGCTACCTGGGTTTAGGCTGTGGATAGACTCCTGCCTGTGTACCTTAAATCCGTTCAGCCAGTGGAGAGGAGTGTGTATTTTCAGAGGCTGATTTCAGCTTTAACTGGGCTCGCTGATGCTCTGCAGATGTTTGTATCTCTTTTCTAATTTAGGCCTCATCCCAGCAAACGAAACGTTTGTGGTGACAAAGCAGAATTTTGGGAGTTTAAGACACATGGCTTCAAATTGTAACTCAGTGCACTAACGATTGTGCTATGCTCCTTGCCTAGGGTATGCTACAGACAGGGAGACAGCCTTGAGACATTGGAGAGGACAGGCAGGCTCGAGTGTCTGCTGGCTCTTGAAATGGAAGTTGGGCTTAACATTGTAAAAAGACACAAATAAATATCTCTGATTTATTTAAATTGTGAATAGATTGGAATTTAAGCATCTCTTTAAACAAACAAACAAGCAAGAAAACAAACAGAGCCCAAATTCAGGTAGATTTAACATGCCTCTGGACAAGTGAATTTTTAATAGCTAATCTTACCCTGACAGCTCATGGGAAATATCATTCTATTAGGCAGGATTCGAGTGTTGAATTTTTAATGCACTTTTAGTGATTAAAGTGCTCTTTTTCTCCACTGCTTGAAAGAGATCACAGTGGCTTTAAAGAACAGTTTAAAGTCATAACAACAATGGAGAATTAATAATTGTAGTTGACCATATTTCTCTTCAGGAGAGAAGGGCTGTGCCTATTTGCATACAAGCATTGTGTTTAGAACATTAGAGACAAGTAAAATAATTCATTTTGAGAGTGGCAAATGAGCCAGGTCTGCTTGAAAAGGATCCTGTGACTTTGTTGTCTCTGATGGCAAGTGTTTGGACACAGCTGTGGGCCTCTAGCAAAGGGAGGTGAGGCTTGAAGGGTAGGAATGAGAGTAATACGAACAATGTCAGGCAAGGATTTAGGCTTGGCGTTCAGCTGAGGGCTGTTCATGCAAATAGATGTGTAAGGATGGAATCTCAGTGTTGTTAAGGTGAACATGTGATGGACCTCTGATGTCAGTGAAAGCAGAGCTGGCAGGGAGAGAGGCCCAAATCCTTACAGGTAGCTGGGCTGGTAGCTGCTATTGCAGCTAAAGCAGAAAGGCTTAACAACGTTAACTGTGTGAGATCCTCCCACTGGTATGTGTTCTGCAAGAGAAGCTAATACTTTACCTTCCTCTTGGGGGGGGGAAGTGCTTGCCCATAAGCCAGTTGCAAAGCTGCAGTGTGCAAACTGGAGCATGGCTTTCCGACACCGCAGCATGTGCGTTCCCGGTAAAAGGAAGCAAAAAAACTCTTAGTCCAGGCCGTTCCACTTGACTTACGCACACAAAGATGCATTAGCCTGAGTTCACTTTGCCCATGTGCACCAGTCATACCCTAAAGCATTTTCCACCATGCATTATGCACATCTGTCTACAGCCCCACTTTTAAATTAGTGTATGATGAATCTAAATTCCTATTTAAAAAAGCACTTTTAGAGACTCTCTGCGCAGAATCACCCCATCCACCCTTAATTTGTCTTTTAAAGATGCTTCCAAATAAGCCATTGCTAGAACTTTTCTTCTCTCACTCTTTCTTGTTTTGGTATTGCGAATGGATCTATTATTGTAATACCCACTGGCCCACGGCAGTAATGAATTACTAAATTTAATTGTGAAACTCAGTCTGGGATTTATGTTGCTGTGCTGAATGTAAGAAATCAATAGCAGACTAAGAGTCCTGTAATGAGAAGGGGAGAAGCTCAAAGCAGGCACATGTACGTTGTGTCTCTGGCTTTACAGCTGACGATTTGAAGGAGTGCTGGCAAACCGCTTTGCCTCTCCTCTGCTTGCATTGATCAGATGCGAAAAGACTAAAAAGTAAACTGGGAGAGGGGTGCTTGGGTTAATGAAATGTTTTCTTAATACTTTGTATCTGGGAAACTTGCAAAGATTGTATTGTGTTCCTTATCTGTTGGCCTCTCGATGGGAAGAGGATTGTCGAGCATGAACTTCTTCCTCCGTCTGCTTCAGTGCACTGGTTAGGATAAAACACAGGGTGCCAGTATGAATTGTCAGGTATTTGGACTGACAGAAGTTAAAATATGACCCACTTCCCAGTCAAAATGTTCAGCTCATCCTTTATCTCCCTCTGCCTTCAAGTGACACTTCCACCTTACCATCTTGAATCCCCTGATCCACCTAGAGTATGCAAGGTGAAGGGAATATTCATGAATATTAAATCAATAGCATGATTTAACAGATGAATTAAGGTATATCTAGCTATTCATTGAGGATCTGCTTTGTAAACCCTTTGACATTGGTAGGGAAATTCTGTTTGCTTTGGAGCTTAATGAATTAGATGGAAGAAAAACACACTTACAAAAGAGAAGAAAGTGTCTGAAAATGTAAAACATAACTATGTTGATTTGCAATGATGGTTTTGCATTCCCTATTAAAATACACATTGCATGACAGCAGCTATCCACTTACAGAAAATAAATGTTAATTGCATATCAGTGTCCTTTGTGGGTAGGTCAGTATAGCCGAGAAACTGTAAATTAAGCAGTACTTCATATTCAAACAGGTAGCCCTGGTTAATTTATGAAGCAGTTTACTGTGAAAGGAGCAGAGCCGGGGAAGGCAGCTGGGCTCTGGTAGATGTCTGGCATCTGACAAGAATGAGAACAGCACTGCTGAGTCTGTAGCAGGAGAGGCAGAGAAAGATGATTTCCTCAAGCTAAAAGAATGCCTGCACTGTTGTGGGGTTTTTTTCCACTCTGTCCTGCAGAGGAAGCAAGATGACATCTGGGAATGTTTATTTATCAGAAGCATTTCTATGATTCGTCATGCTCTTCTACCTTAAAGATGCAGAACAGCATTTATAGTGTTGTTCTTCGTGAAGTGCCCAAAATACAGAGCAATGCTGCGCCCCGGGGACATAGAGATTTGAGTGCTTTGTCTGTGGCAGAGCAAAAAATCAAATGTTTGTTTTCCCACATCGCTGTGTTTTGGAGCACTGTTTGGAAATCTTGAAAAGAGATGAGTGAAGCCATTATCTATAGATGTTACTACAGGATTTCTTATCGATTGGAATATAACACGTTTCTGTAAAATGTGTTGAAATTACTCTCACACAGGGTGGGTATGAACTTGAAGTCATTGGTTTTAGAGTGTTAGCTAAGCAATAAAACACTTGAGTTACACTCTTTTACAAATTTCCATAGTTTATTTGATGCGGTGTTTGAAAGGTACTTTCATCTTCCCTCCTCAAAACAGTTCTTCTCAGAGATATTCGTGACAGCACAGGAGCAAGCAATGATGTTTTTGCAAGACAAAAACATCATTTCTTTCTTGGTTGATTTTTAACTACTTAAACCTTTATGTCTGTGAAATTTGCTTTGAGGTATTTGGAGAGTGGTATTTCTTGTAACGTTCCCTATCTCTGTCCTGCCTGGGAATGGCGAGAATGCGGTGCAAAAGCCCACAGTCGTTCTGTGATCTCTCATTAGGTTGCTTTAAACCAGAATTGAGGGTCTAGGGTGAGCAGACTTGTGGTTCACGTAGCATCTAGTTAGTCTGGGAGCTAGTCAGCAGGAATCCCAGAGTGGTTTTGCAGTATTACCAGGTATTAGTCCAAAAAACCCGTACTGACTAGACCTTGCTCCCTGGTGCAGCCTAATGCCTGGGTCCCCGTCTCCTGTTTCTCTGTCACTGTGCTCAGAAAAGGTGGGATTCCAGTGCCGTGGCTTGAGGAGAGGAACAGGAGTGTCCTAAATGAAAGTCTGGGATAAACTACTGTCTCAAAGATGTGCTGTAGCATACCAGAGAAAATATCCTGAATTTCTGCATTGTCCTAGCCAATTTGGGACAGCGAAAAATCCCAAGAATTGGGTTCTTTAATGTTAAAGTCAAACTTCAATAACTATTTCAAGGCCTGTGGCAGCAGTGATTTAATTGGAACATATTATCTTGAAGATTTTTCAGGTGGAAGTCTGGTGTGCATGTCTGTTCCATTGTGGTTTATGTTGTCTTACTTAAGATGACTCATGCTGATACAAATGGAAATTAGTGCAGTTTCTCAGTTTCCTGGTATGGCCTGTGCAGAGATGCCTTAAATACTTGTGGAATGCAAACTGTGTTCTTCGTGCATGCAGTACGCTGGAATAAACACTCCAGGGTGTACATTCATCATTTAGATTGGTGCCTCCTTGTGCCAAGGACCACGTTACACTGGCATTTCTAGGAAACAGAACTGCCTCCAGCAAGAGTAACTGTTTACAGAAGTGGGAAGTTAGTACAACAGAAGGCAGGCAGCCCAGATGGCGTGGCTGTGAATGGGACTGGATATCTCCCATGGTGTCAAGAGAGATGCAGTATTTTGCTTACTCCATCTTGACATTCGAAAAACAGGGTAATTGTCAGCTCTTTCTCTGAGCCAGGATTTTTAGAATGCTGTTGGTATGGTACTGTTTTCCAGCCTGACTTTGCTACAAATGGTGTAGTCCGAATCGCACATCTGCAAGAGACTGGCTTGCTTGAGAACCGCAGAACTGGGCTGACGGCGTAATTTCCTCCGTTATCCATTTTGCTGTTAATTTGTCCATCCCTACAATATTGTCCTCTCTTGCCCTCTAGCAGTTAAAAGCTCAGTATGCTTTCAGCAGGCTTTACGGCAAATGAGAAGCAGAAGTATGGAAGGAGGTGTTGTTTTCACTGCCGAGACCACAGAACACCCCTCACTGCCTGTGTTCTGTTCTTTTTCCTACGAGTTTCTACTGTTAAAGCAACTAAAAGAATCTTGCATGTGGATGAGTAGATGTAATATATGTGTAGCGCTCTGTATGTATTTTCTGCTGATCTATGAGTTTCCTACTGTTGGGAGATGTTGTATTGCAAGATGATTTCGGTTAATTCTTACCATAGCTTCCAGATATATTTTTTCGAGAACAAAGCAACGGGATAGGTGAAAACTCATTGTGGAAAGTGACTTTGGCACAAAACATATGCTTTCATTGAGATTTACCTTCTGGAGTGGCAACCAGGAAGTCTCTGAAAATGAAACTTAATCTCTTTACTGACATTAGTATTCTTTGAAAATGTTACTACTGCCTGGGATTGGTAGCTGTTCCATTCATTTTCTTCATTACAGAGGGATTTCCTTGCAGAAAATTGGCGGTCAGTCCTGTCTCTTTGATCCCATTTTTCTCTTGTTCGTACCTACTCTGTTGCATATTTCCCCAGCTGGCATTTTTTGGATTTGTATTTAGGCCCTCTTTTCTCCAACCCCTCACCATCATATTCCATATGTTAATTATCTTTTCCATCACCAAGCTGCGAATAATTTTGTGGGAAATCATGCAGCTGCATGGAAATCAGCTGTTTGGCACAAGCACTGTGCTGGCTTGCTGGAAAAGTCTCTAGGTTAACAGATAATTGCTGCTAAAGTATTTTGAAGAGCACAGAAAAACATCCTTTACCAGTGATGCCAATCTCAAGCCTGTAATAATTGTGAGTTATTATTAGATTGACTGAAAAAATAGTGAGTTTAAAAAAAAACCCCAACGTTCTGTGTATTTATTTGCTTTCTGTTTCTCTTAGAGTTGCAAAGCACTGTTTTTAACCCCAGGATGAGCTAAATGTTACATATTTAATGAAATTCTGGGTTCTTACTTAATGAAAAGCTTAAAATTTAGGAGTGTAGTCACTTTAGTCCTCAGAGGTGTTCAGATCAGATTTGCTTGCTGAGTGTGCCTGAGGACGAAGGAAGCTAAGCTCCTAGACTGGGAACGGTGAGTTAGGTGAAACAAATCCGAGCCCTGCCGCCGTTGATGTTCGTGCTGCTGACCTGCCTCTCTCAGGTCTGCCTGCTTCGCGCTCTGTGGCTCTGGTACTGAGCCTAACCAGTCACGTCAGCATCGGAGCACAGGTCTCCTTTGCCAGCTCTGCTTAGGTCCTGTCAAAAGCCTTAGGCTAATTAGGAGCACGCAGCCAATACACACATTTTGTTGCATAGATGATCCATAGCAAGCAAGACAGTATTCGAAATGATAGTTACTGACATCTATCTTTAAGGAGCTGGGGGAGGTGATTGTTTTGCTGAACAAAGTAAAGCATGAATTCGGTGCAGTTTGTTTTTTCAGTCTTTCAAGGGCGTGGAATGAGGGAAACTGCACAGGCACAGAAATAATTGTTTTTGATTTTTTACCTGATCATCCCATGGTTCAAATAGGCAGCAATCAAAGCAAAGCTCTTTCTGTCTGTAAATAATACTTTAAAGGTTCAGACGGAAGAATAGCGTGAAGGGTTATCATTAGCTAGCTTTAATATCTGCGAGATCAGTGAATTCTAAAAATTATATTTGAATCTACAGAAAAGTAAAGAGGCTTTCATGTTTGATACTGCCATATCAGAGGCAGTGGATTTCTTAAGGCTATTGAGACGTTCCTGGTGTGTATTGACAGCTACTTATTTTTCTGAAGGCACTAACTGTCCACAGGCATCCGTTGTTTGAAATCCTGTTAATTTTTTCTAGCTTGGTACTATGTTAACTTGTTTATATTGCCATAGGACATGACATATTTTCAAGCATTTTTTCATGGCAGCATCAGGATTTAACAGGGTGGGAGAATCTGGAGTCATAGAATTGAAGGAAGCTTTCTTTTGGAAGCAGCCTCTGGGGATAATCTAGTCTAACCCTCCACTCACCAGGGCTAATTTTAAAGCTAGATCAGGTTGCACAGGGCCTTGTCTAGTCCAGGTCTGAAAATCTGCAAGGATGAAGACTAACCAGCCTTTCCGGGCCATGATTCAATCTTTAACAACTCTCTTGGTGTTTTTGTGCGTGTGTGGTTTTGTGGTGGTTTTTGTTGTTTTTTTAAGTATGTACAATCAGAATTTCGCTCCTTGCAACTTGTGAGTTGCCTCTCTGTCTTTTCACTGTATATCCCTGAAACAAGTCTTCTGCAGGCCTTTACTGTAGGTAGAGGATTGCACCCCTCACCCCCGTCAGCTTCTCCTCTTCGACCTAAAGAAGCCTAGTACCCTTCGCCTTTGCTGATACGCCACGTACTCCAGTGGGTGAGGGAGGTCCAGTTCCGCCCGATGACTTTGAGGGTTCTGTCAGGGCGAGGGCGGGAAGCTGTTGATGGGTATTAATTCGTCTCTCTCCTTTCTGTGTGTTGTGTGTCCCCCCCGGCTTTGGTAGGCAATCAGCAGCTTGCGGAAAGATCTGCTTAGCAGCGTTGCTGCAGGATAGATATTTGGAGTGTCGTATCATACACAGATGACAGAATTTTCTCCGTGTGTTTAATACTGTTACAAGTCGAGCAGAAAAGCTTGCTTACCGTGCACAAGATCCAATGCTGTATCTCTGCTAAAGCAGCTATTTTTCAACTCAGTGGCAAAAACCGCAGCTTCCTTGCTCTTGGTCAAACAGTGTTCAGTATTACGCTGTCTCGCTCTGTAGTATCACAGCGGCATAAGAAAAGGTTGCAAGAGAGGACTCTGAAGTGGTTTTCCACTACTTGTTGTTTCTGTTTGTAATAGTCCCCTCCATTAATCCCCACTGGAGAGAAAACACACTTGTTATAATGATCCTGAAGAGCAACACAATCTCCTTTCTTTTTTTCAGTTTTATACACTTAGTTTATAGCAATTCCACATTACTTCAGCTCGCAACAGATTTGAATGATAAAGTAGTTCAGACAGACCTATTAAACAGAAGAAGCTGAGAACTATGTTATTTGCTGGAAGACTACAATTTGTACAAGAAGCTCTAGATAACCTATTCACCTTCCCCCACAGAGCTGTAATCCATGGGTTTGACCATATGGAAGCTGGTATTCACACAGAGTGAATGTAAATAAAGCTTTTCAATGCCTTTGATATCAAAGCTATTTATGCCTGCCTCTCAGCAAGTATTTCCATTCTCTCCCAGACATAGTTAGCATAAAAGAGCAACCTACTGTTTAGAATACATTTAGATAAAAAAAAAAAAAAGAAAACCCACAAAAAAATCTCCCAAACCCCCAAACTTTAATCTCTTGTTCCCTGACTTCAGAAGATTATCATAAAGTGCTATCCTAGAGTTGTTATTTATTGGGCAGAGGATTTAGCAAACAGTGGAAAGATTTAGGCAGCCAAAGCCCACAGTCCATCACAAAGAAAATCCTGATTTGGTCTTCCAAAATTGTTATTGGATATTTGCAAAGGCTGATTTTAGACACTTAGAGAAAGATACACACGTATGCCTTCACATATGTATATGTTTTATAAAATTGGATGAGGTTAATCCTACCCTTGAAATTAGTTACTAATAGTCTGACATTTGCGTGCTGTGTTTTGAGATGAGAAATTCTTAAGGTGTTCTTTTGTGTAAAAAAATGTTTGTTTGAACAAATTAGCCTTATTTTTAACCAAAAAAAATCTATACCATCCCTCTTGAATAGAATGAGCTGCTCAGCTGAGTTATTGTAAGACTGAATTCTAAACCTTGAGTAATTCCTACAGCATGTTGAGAACCCTTTGCAATTTCTTCCCTATTATGAAGTTTCCATGCATATTAAATAGTACTATATATAGATACAAATATATTCATTAAAGATTTGTTTTGCTGAAAAAAATTATCAATCTACATGCTGTCAAAGCATATGAGCATTTACATAAAAATACAACAAGGAAAATACCCAAGTGTAGCAATGCAAGACACTGATGTGCTATAAAAAGAAGCCACTTGGGAGCTGTGTTTCTTCCCTGAGCCTGCACAGGAATGAATTCTCCGATGCAACCACTGTACAAATTTCCTTGAGTACTTAGAACTGTGGTGATAGGTACGCTAAAAGTGTGCTGTAGGCAAATGGAAAAAAATTGGCCAGGCATTTCCTAAATGAGTACAATTTAGCAGAGCTCTACAAAGCAATGCTGGGATTTCAACAAGCCGTGGATCCAGCACTTTGTTTCGTGAGCTTAAAAAAGAAGCGTGAGTTAGCAGTGAGAAGCAATGTCACATTTCCTTGTACTGAAGGCAGTAAATGTCTAAAACCAAATGAGCCTGTATTCACATGGCATATCTGTGAGCAATCCCTAAAATCCAATAACCGCTCTTGATTTTCGTTGGACTTGTACCTCTGGCAGTTTGAAGTTTCTGGAGAAACATCAAAGATAAACACAAAAACCTAAAGTTTGATTAAGCACATGAAAAACTCCTGTTAAATTAGGCCTCTAGCTTTTCTTGTGAATCCTTTTTCTTTCTCCTTGCCTTTTCTTTCATTTCATTTTCTTTTTTCGCCTCGACAGGAAGCTCTTTTGCCCAGTGAAGGTAACCTGTCGATAATCGTAAGAATTGCAACAGGCTACTTCAGACCTCTGTTAGAGGATGGACCTATATGACTGGTGAGGATGAGTATCGCCCCAGATATCTTTGTCAAGGAAAGTTAGTTAAGATCCGTAAGCCAGGATCATCTCAGAGAGTGTAATGGGGTCTCAGGGCTTTGGATTGTTGATATACTTTGGACATGATGCAGGTGACCTTTGCTTTATATATATATATATATATATATATATATATGTGTGTGTATATAT
>Ga0065711_1000401_pt1 | contig 68735 bp, 35 predicted proteins | sample Hoacrofraction12_FD_59098 | JGI IMG/M metagenome (GOLD analysis project Ga0065711, IMG submission 59098) | Hoatzin crop microbial communities from Cojedes, Venezuela - Epithelial fraction 12 v2 (version 2) | ecosystem: Host-associated > Birds > Digestive system > Esophagus > Crop | place...
GTGATGGAGCCCTGCTTTCCTGGAGACAGCTGAACACCTGCCTGCCAATGGGAAGTAGTGAATGGATTCCTGCTTTTGCTTTGCTTGTGTGAGAGGCTTTTGCTTTACCTATTAAACTGTCTTTCTCTCAAACCAAAAATTTTCTCACTTTTACTCTTCTGATTCTTTCCCCCATCCCACCAGTGGGGACTGAATGAGCAACACTGTGAGGCTCAGCTGACTATGGGGTTTAACGCACAAGTGTAATGAAAAAAAAACAGGTAATAAAAGTAAACAAAAAGTTCAGTTTTATGACATGTTTATGTATGTGCATATATATATATATATAAAACAACAAACCTTGTATTTGATCTAAAGAGTGTTGGAGAAATTCTTGAGTTCTTAGGATCATATGATAACCCCTTTCTTTTGTGTGCATTATCTTCAACATTTTGACACTCATAGTTTATATATTTATACTTACATTTTAACTTCTTATTTGGTTTTGTAAATAGTGAATATATATCTATTCCACTTCTAAAAAAGTAGTATTATTTCCAATTACTTCAAGCAGTACAGTAACAGAATGTATTGTAGCTCTTGTAATGTAGCTCTTACAACTGTTGTTGTATTTTAAACTTTTTTGATTCTTTAACCCTGTTGGGCTGCAGTAAGTCATGGACTTGTTATATAAAATATTCACATGCTTAACTTTGAGCACAAGTAACGTCATAAAAATCAATGAGCCAAGCAGATGTTTAAAATTAATCATGACAACAAATCTTTGGAGACTCAAGGCCTTTAAATTATATGGACTAAAGGTATTATAGTAACTTGCAAGGAATTACAAGAATTTTTATTTAAAAAAAAGCAGCAGCACCAAATTACAAAACACTTCTGTATACATTATTGAGTAATAACTTTGGACATTAATTTTTTCCCTTAAAAATTCAAACCCTAGGCCAAAACAAATGAAGCTTGTAATTTCTGTAATGAAGAGCCCTAATTAAAAACTACATGTGGTGGAGGGAGGGAAAAAAGAGGGGAATAGTACTCAGAAAATCATAAATAACTTAAAGATAATTTCTGAGCAAAATTTTCTTCAGAAAAATTTTAAGGTTAGATTCAAATGTGTGTTATAATCAGGTAGTGCAACTTATGCAAAAATTTAACACTTTAAAATGTGATCCAGACTCCTTCACCTTATGTTTGGTCTGGGTTTTTGCAGATGCCTCTGATCCTACTGTGTCAAATTACTTTCATAGTTTCCACAAAAGAGCCACCAGATAAAATTCATAAATGGATTAAAAGAACCAGTCATAACACAGGACCTTTTCTTGCTCCTGGTACACCCACAAGGCCTGTCTACAGTGTTATATTTATGCTTTCCTACTTTTCTCCCTGGTCCAGACTTTCCTGTTGTTATTGGTTGCGCAATATGGCCCAGCTTCAACATGAGCTGTGCCTCTGTCCCATCCTGTATTCCAGCTGGAGAGGTAGGAATTGCATGCATTTGAGTTGAAGAAGGGATAGGACCCAGACCTTTTGATTCCTCAGAAAAAGTGGCAATACAGAAGGTGAGAAGTAAAGGCAGTTTGCCCTGTGCACAAACTCCTCCTTCTCCGTGGGCATATAGTGAAGGCAGAGAACCGGCTGTCTATATCTGAAGAGGTTATCTGAAGTGCATCAGTATGGATCAAGCTGAGTTCAGATGCCAGCTGCCCATACTGGTAGAAGACAAGCTAGTGTCGGTCTGGAAACCCTGTAGCTGCTCTCTTACAGGTGATAGCCCCAATAGTGACCTCTTAAGTTCAGTCTGATTGATCAATATGCAGGCACAGGCTTGGGGTAACGTGTATACCTATTTTTGGACTGGACCTGTCTTCTATTCTGCCTTCTCAAAGTGCAGGTGGAGACCATGTGCCGTGCCTGTGCCTCTCTGTGCTAACACGTCGTTAGGTGCTAGCTACTATGAAACTTCCTGGGCAAGGATTTTGGGAAACATATGGATTCCACTTCAGGATCCTAAATACTACATGCGGGCACGCTATTTCACTATACACAAACCCTCAGCACCCCATTTTCTTACGAATTCAAAAAAGGCATTTTTCCATGACTTCAATAAAGACATTTTCCCTGACCATGCTGGGAATTAGAGATTTTTGCTAAGGCCAAATATAAGACCAAATTTTCACCTATTTATACATTAAAAATTCTTCTAAATGAACCATCCTAGAGCAAACAGCCTGGTAATCAAAATTAGAGAGGGGAGCAAGTCCTGAATTCTTAACAGACTGTAAATCCTGGAAAGACATCTTTTTCCTTTAAATGTGGACCACAACAACTATTATGGCAATTATATAGTACCTTTAAGATTACTTTGTTATGACTTTGAAGATGGCAAGTCTTTACTCCCCCACCTCCTCGTTTTATAGCAAAAGACACAGTAACACTGGCCTTCATCCTTCAAATAAATCAACAGGTCAGCCTGTGCTGTTAAGTAGCATGGTGTTAATTCCTACAGTCAAGAGATAAACTGGTAAGTTTGGAAAGTAACATTAGGAAAGCAATTTCAAATTCACAGAGTGCTATTTGTTCTTTTCTGTTGTCAAGGCAATCCTGATAATGTGAAGATGTGTGCTACTGCCCTGTTAATCTGTTTGAACAAAGAGCTGTCCATCCTCCAATCTTGCTCAATTTAGTGAAGGCATTCCGCTTCTTCTCTGCAAGAATTGCATTGTAGACAGACCTTGTAGGTCAAAACGGAGTTCTTGGTACTATCCTTTTACTTTTTCAGTGATTTCTTGTCGTAATGGTTGTACAAAAATCTAACACTAATTGACTGGAGTATGAACATCACTTAACTAATGTATTATCCTTAAAATTCATGGCCAGTTTCCTTATTTTTTTATATACATACCCACATGGAGACTCACATAAAACACCTTCCATAACGTGCTGAAAATCAGAGAAAACTCTCGATGTCCAAGCTCCCTGTAACAGAACCCAGAGCCCAGCTGAAGTCTGTCAAGTACTTCAAGTTCCCATCTCCACAACAAAAAATGTTCTGATATTCCTGGCTGTATTAGACATATTTGCTTCTGGCATCTTATAAGCAGTTAATCTGACACACTTCTCCAAAATTATCTTGTTATGTTGTCTGCCCTAAAGGCACAGGTCCAAAATTATTCGGTTGCACAAATCAGGGACTTGTGGTAACCAAACACCTCCCAGGCTGAAAAAGGTGGTGAGTCTCTGGCTCTAGGGTAGCTAGGCAAGAATGTAACCGAGAAAGACTTCAGGGAATTATTATAAGATCCATAGAAGTAAATATGGTAATAAAATGTAAAAATGAAAATAAAATATTTTGGGCTTAGCAAATAGATTTTCTGCTGAAAGTTGTCTCAGAAAATGTCCATTTAGTACTGTTTGTTATGGAAATCATCATGAAGCTGTATGCCTCCCAGTCATGGGATACATAGCAAATAAGTCTATGTGTATATATGCATATATATGGTATATGTATCAGGCACATTTACCCTTTTTGTGACAATTTCCTGTGCCCTTTAATGTGACAGAACTTCTCCCAGATATGGAATTCTCAAGGTCAGTAGGAACAAACACACACCTGAAAAGGTGAATATAGGTAAATGATGTGTTCAATCCGGAATAAAATAGCAATTAAATCAGAGATCTGAAACAGGTCTTGCATCTTCAGAAAAGGTAATGAGGTCCCAACTGACAAAAAGTTTTGAGATGCTTGACCCTGCTTGCCCAGCATTAATTCATTCAACTGTGAGTTTACTAGAATAATCTGCTTCTCACTCAACTGTTCATTGCAGGTCCACTGAACTACGCTTGCAGCTAGAATTATACAAACAGAGTAAATTAATTATTAAAAGAATTGGCATATGAATGGAAGATATTGCTCATTTCTAGTGAAGAAAATTGTATAGCCAGTTTCTCCCAAATTAAATTATTCATATGTATGCACCCTTAAAGACAATCTACAAAATGATCTTTAAACCTTATCTGTATTTTGTGCTTGCAGCAGTCTACGACGAGACTGCAAAGTCTACAAAGGGCCTTAAAAGATTATTTCCTTCCTCCGTTCTTCAGAATATTTCTGAAATTGTCATACTCTTCTCCAGATGCGAGTGTAGCCACTAATGCTTTATATACATTTCTATGATACAGCTGGTCTATACAACTTTTTGCTTCTCTTTTGATATTAGATTATTAGCACATCTGCAAAGTCTGTCTATAAACATTATAAACAGTGTTAGAACAAAAGTAGATAAAAAAAAAAATATGTTAGTTCTTTTCACTAGATTGTTCTTTTCAAAAGCTTCTTGAAGTATTTCATTGAACAAAGATGGCTTTCACCTTCACACAATTTCCAAGATTTTATAAGAAGGAGCGAGTTCTCCAACAGCAACAAACTAGCAGTGCTGTGGCTGGGGCACATTTTAGCACATAGAATCTGTGAAAGCAGACTTTGTCCAGATTTTTATCCACAGAACTCTAATACTTTACCCTTTCATTTTTTTTCAGTTCCTTGGCTCTGTTCTGCCTCCTCTATCCTAACAACAGCTAAGAGAGCTCAGCTGCCTTCTGGTTCTTTCCCTGGCTTGCAATTGCACACTGCACTCTGTGTCTTCTGATCTGTTTACTGACCGACAGTAGGTGTTGGCATTTTGTGGCTTTTGGATAGGATTTGTGAAAATATTTGCAAATATTCCTGCATCAATGTTGCATAACCAACTGTATGAGGAACTATTTGCATTTACAGGCAGAAAAATTATTTCATTTGTAACTTTTTCAGCTCTCCTGTTCTGCTTATTCATTAAGACCATTAATCATTTCTCCCACCTCCCCTTTTTTTTTTTAAAGGTCACGTTTGGTTTCACATCAAAAAAGACCCTTTCTTAAAAATATATATATATTTACATATGTAAAATTTGTTAGAATCTGTAAGTAACATGTTTCAAGTCATCCACTTCACTAGCAAAGACCAAGCAGTACTTATTTACCTTTCCACTCTCTCTCAGACCATACCCTTTTAAGACCGATTTCATGGTCTGTGTGACACGACTCACAGTGGTAGGAAAGAATGCCTACAATAACCAAGTAAGAGGTATTTTACAAATTAGGTGAAAAATCTGGTACACATACAGATACAATTTTTAAAATTTTGGCAGCCTGAGAGATCTCTAAAATTTACACGTTGTGCTTATATTAGGAAAAAACTTTTCCATCGAAATGAAAAAATTTTCAATTGATGTGTATTTTGTCACATACAGTATCGATACCTGCTCTTAGCTGTAATGTTTTATAATTTTTTTTTTAATCTCCTTAACTTGTGTGGAATCTTCTTAACTGAAGTGTCTAATTCAGAATCTTAATTACCAAGGTTTTCCTTTATAGCCAGTCACACCTTCGGGGAATAATTTAGCCCACCTAAAAACTCTGGAGTGGTTTATCACTTCTAATTAACTGTTGAGGTAGCTGAAAGAGGAAACTTTTCTAAATCACATGCTCTATACAAGGAGTAGCATGAATTCTTGCTTTCATATGAAAAGGAAAACATGAATCTGTTTACTCTGATTGAAAGAGCTTTGTGGTACAATGTTCAACTTATATTTTTCCTTGTCAGCTGGGGAAAGGCACCTTCCTGTTGTCAATAACCTTCCTCTTTATTCTTACTACAACAACTGCTTAAACTTTGCTCAAGAGAGTCAGAACGGAGCAATACAGGGTATTTAAGCTAGCCTTCCTAATCACCTTCAGGTGGCGCTTCTTTCCTTTCCCATTGATGGGAGCCTGAATATTGTAAACCTTGTAACTGAGACACTTCTTGTTAGATTCAACTTCCGACACCTAGATTTGAGCATCTGTATCTAGACCTGAGTACCTTCCCTGTCTTAACAGAATGTCATCTTTATGCATTGATCTTTGGGCAGAGATCTGCCAGATTTCTAGATGTCCAGAGGTTGCCCAGTTGTCTAGGTTTCCACTGCAAACAAGGCAAGCAGGTTTCCAATAACCTCAAGTGAGTGAACATGGTTCAGAGCTGGAGAAGGTACCTCATGTGCTTCACAGGCGCTGACATGCAACCTCACCTCAAATATGATAGGCAGACTTGCTACAGAGTATTCTGGGTTTATCATACTTTTGCAGACACTTGGTCAGATTGCCAAAGATGCAGAAGTTCTACTGTGTTTCCACTTGTCAATGTTGGCAGGACAGAGGTAGGTGCTAGAAGGTGTCTTCTTTATACAGTTCAAACACCAAGGGGTCCTTGTTTGCCTTAGATATAGATACATCACTGAAATCTGGTTAACCATTACTGTGCTTTAGAAACTCTCATACTGAAAACCCTTCTGTCATTTGACATGTTTACGTTGTTTGTGAATACAAAGTTTAAATTTCAAATTTATTGTATGCTCAGAAGTCTCTTTTAAATTTAAATTATAAATTAGAAAATGGGATCTTAGAATATATTTAATAAATCATTCTATGCTGGGCTGAGACATCTAGCTCTTGTGAAATAAAAATATGTTTTCTATAGTTTCTGTTAAAAAAAGAAAGTAACAAAGGATCAATATTTTTCAAATTAGTAGATCTTTAACCTCTTTCTACCATTTTTTTTCAGCTTTGTGTTACAGTTCTTCTCAATTCTAAGCAGGACTGGAAGTGAGAAGCTGCGCTAGAAATTTTACAAGCAAGAGGGTTGACATGAGAGCTTTAGATCAACTGTGAAATCTCAGAGGACTGGATTTTCAAGTGTGCTTAGCACTGTCAACAAGGCAAATATCTCCAGTGTCTCTCGTCTCCTTGTTTTCTTTGGGCATGATGTGTACTGCAGCCCAAGGAAAAGCTTCCTGTTTCAATTAAGGGAATAAATGGGAAAAAGGAGGGAGATTCTGTCTTTGAAAATACAGCTGAAGAAGCTTTAAAAAATTGCTACTGTGTTTAAAGTCTGACCTATTGGGCCTTTTGCAGTTTTATGATAAAGATAGATGTTAGTTTTTTATATTGCTAGTAAGGAAAAATATTAAAAATTAACCCAGTGTAAAGAACATGGTTTCTAATGATGAAGTTGGCCATTATCACTTTTTTGTCCTTGAGAAACGTCTCGTAGATAGTGCTAACTAGAGTCAATTGCTACCCACTGTCTTGTGCTGACAGATAGCCACTCTCCTCTGGAGGGCACTTGTACAGAGCAGAATTATTTTTAGTTGCAGATACTTGGAGCCTCAAGTCATTACTATGAATCATGTGACATTAAACACCTGCGGTGAACTGCCACCTCTGACAATCTCTTTACTGTGACCCATGAGTATATGCACAATTAATATCAGATTGTATATCATTAAATTATCCTGTCTGACTTATGAATGAGTTCTGTCCTACAGGTGCAGAAAGAAGAAATAACAGTGATCCTGCTTACCAACCCAGAAACAGCTAACCTACTTTTGATATATCTTCCCCCAGACTTATAAAATGACTGTTAATTACATTGATGATATATCACTACACTTTTTTTTTAATAATAGGGATATCAGTAAAAACTTACAGCTATTTATATCAAATATTACTTCTTCCATCACAGACTGAAATTTATGTAATTTAATTAACTTATGCCTTGGTGATATTTTGGAAATGAAGTAGCTCTGAAGTAGGCATTGAATGGAATCTGCTTAGTATTCCATCAGAGTATACTGCAGCATAAACCTAGTTCTCTTAATAAGATGACACTCTGAGTATAAAAAGGTAGGAAAATTGGACCTTAGGAAAATTGGACCTTATTGCATAGTATGAAAAAGAACATGCAGTTCAGATATCCTGGCAAGATAATTGTGCTGAACAAGAAAGACTCCTGGAAAACTAAAATTTACTTGAGAGTAGCTGGCTTCCAGAGAGGGTACGCTTAATGGCAGTGGTGATACTGCATCTTTTGCATATTCAGTCTCTCAGAATCGATAGATGCAACCATTAATTCTCATTATTTTTTGGCATATGTTCAACAGAGCTAATTTCATTACCTTGTCATCCATCTATTGTCAGGATTCAAAATATTCTTCTCAGTTTTCTTATTTCTTTATAATATGCTCTTTTATTTCTCTAAACTCAGACCTAGCTGTCCAGGCTGCATATGGACTATTTCCACTAGCTAGTGATCTTAACTTCCTTTTCATTCATCCTGTCATATGGGCCTTTTCTCTGAATTTACAAGTAACTGTGTATGAATCTAGATAACGACTGCAAATTAACCTTTATGAAACTTTAATGACAAAAAATTCCCCCTTTTTTTAAGATAAAGTAACTCCTGCTATACATGAAACCAATTTTCTCTGATTTTAAACCGACATTTCCCAGAACAGAATTTTGCAAATAGAAAAGTGAAGTTTCTTGTAGTAGGGGAAGCAAATTACATTATCTTTTGTAAAGGTAATTAGATATTTCCCACATAAAGATAAGTTTGAATAAATGAGAACATGATATTAAAACCTGAATATGTAGACACATACGTAAGCAAAGACAACATTTTTTGTCAGATGAATGTATCTAAATATTTCAGGGAAGGGAAGGTATTAATTAGCATTATAGTGACAATTTGTGAGTTGGATACCGTGTAGTTTTTTCACTTAAAAAAAGTATTGGTCAGTACAAATTTCTATATTAATAATATTGAATATGAGTCTCCTAATTAATGCAACTAAATGTAATATGTACAATATATGTCAAATAAAGCCTCTTGTTCTTCTGCCTTGTTAAATAACTACAGAGTACTATCAAAGTGATGCAAGTTCCACCAACAGTAAAACCGTATACAATTTAATTTCTATAATTTCAAGTGATTATATTAATGTTTATATAAAAACAATGTATATTCACACAGAATCAGACATTTTGGATGTTTGTGCAGCATATCCACTCCACTTGATGACCAACATCAACATAAAATGGATACTCAATGTTATTCCAGACAACAGTGGGCATGGTGCAGCACGAGCCTTCTGCTACCATGATTCAGAAAGTCAGGCTATTACTCCTTCTCTTCGACATGAACAGGAAGGTAAGTACATGTTTAAAACAAAGCAAGTGCTATGAGATCTCAAAGAGTCATAGAAAAGCTGGGGCTGAAAGAGACCTTTAAAGATTGTCTAGATCAAATCCCCATGCAATGAGCAAGGACATTGTCATATACACCAGGTTGCTCAGAGCACCGTCCAACCTGACCTTGAATGTTTCCAGGGATGGGCATTACCACCTCTCTGGGCAACCTGTTCCAGTGTTTCACTACCCTGATTGTAAAAAATGCCTTCCTTGTATCCAGTCTAAACCTACCTTCTTTAAGTTTAAAACCATTAACCTTTGTCCTATTGCTACAGGCCCTGCAAAAAATTTTGTCCCGATCTTCCTTATAAGCCCTCTTTAAGTACTGAAAGGCCACAACAAGGCCTCCCAGGAGCCTTCTCTTCTTCAGGCTGAATAACTCAAACTCTAACAGCTTGTCCTCATAGGAGACATGCTCCAGCCCTTGGATCATTTCTGTGGTCCTCCTTTGGACCCACTCCAACAGGTCCATGTCTTTCCTGTGCTGAGGGCTCCAGAGCTGGATGCAGGACTCCAGGTGCGGTCTCACCAGACTGGAGTAGAGGGGCAGAACCACCTGCCTCGACCTGCTGGCCACACTTCTCTTGGTGCAGCCCAGGATATGGTTGGCCTTCTGGGCTGCGAGTACACATTGGTGGCTGACGTCCAGCCTTTCATCCACTAATACCCCAAGGTCCTTCTCTGCAGGGCTACTCTCAATCTCTCCATCCCCCAGACTGTATTGATATCGGGGTTGCCCCAACCAATGTGCCAGACCTTGCATTTGGCCTTGTTGAACCTCATGACATTCACACAGGCTCGGTTCTCGAGCTTGTCCAGGTCTCTCTGGATGGTATCCCATCTTTCTGGTGTGTCAACTGCACCACTCAGCTTGATGCCACATGCGAACTTGCTGAGGGTGCACTCAATTCCACTGTCTATGTCATTGATGAAAATATTAAATAGCACTGATTGCAGTGTGGACCTCTGAGGGACACCACTTGTCAGCGGTGTCCATCTAGACACTGAGCCGTTGACCACAACCTTCTGACTGCGACCATCCAACCAATTCCTCATCCACCAAAAAGTCTACTTATCAAATCCACATCCCTCCAATTTAGACTGAAGGAAGTTGTGGTGGACCATGTCAAAGGCCTCACAGAAGTCCAGATAGACAACATCTGTAGCTCTTCCCTTGACCACTGATGTAGTCACTCCACCATAGAAAGCCACTAGGTTGGTCAGGTAGGACTTGCCCTTGGTGAAGCCATTCTGACTGTCTTGAATTGCGTCCCTGTCCTCCACGTGCTTTGGCATAACTTCTATGAGCATTTGTTCTATGATTTTCGCAGGCATAGAGGTGAGCCTGACGGGTTGATAGTCCTCCTTTCTATCCTTTTTAAAAATGGGAACAATGTTTCCCTTCTTCCAGCCACCAAGGACTTCACCTGACTGCCATGACTTTTCAAATATACTGGAGAGTGGCTTGGTAACTGCATCAGCCAGTTCCCTCAGGACTCTCGGATGCATCTTGTCAGGTCCCATAGACTTGTGTATCTTCAAGTGGTCATGAACCTGATCTTCCCTTGCAGTGGGAGGGACTTTTCTCATTGACATACCTGTAGAAGAGCTTCTAATTATCCTTTGCATCCTTTGCCAAGTTCAGCTCCATACATGCCTTAGGCTTCCTGACGCCATCCCTACACAATCAGGCAGTGTCCCTACACTCTTCCCAGGGTACCTGACCCTGCTTTCACTGCCTGTTCATTTCCTTCTTTCCCTCTAGTTTGACCAGCATGTCTTGACTCAGCCATGCAGGTCTCTTCCCTTCCTTGCGTGATTTCCTGCACCTGGGGACTGATAGCTCTTGCGCTCTATGGAAAGCATCTTTAAAGATCTGCCAGCTCTGTGCTGCCCCCTTGTCCCTGAGGGCAGTTTCCCAGGGTGTCCTATTGACTAGCTCCTTGCAGAGCTGGAAGTTTGCTTTCCTAAAATTCAGGGTCCTTACTTCATTCTTCGCCTGACCCATATCCGTTAGGACTGCAAACTCCAGAAGTGTATGACCACTGCAGCCCAGATTGCCTCCGATCTTGATGTCACTGATTAGCTCACTTTTTTTGGATGTTTCCAAAAAAAGATGTTTTTTTATAATTATGTGCTTTCTTGAATCAGATCTCATGGTTTGTGACAGAAGCAGAGCAGAAAAAGTGGTAGTTATGACCATTATAACAACTGCAAGTATTGCCGTTGGTATCTGCGGTGAGAATTGTTCTGTACCCTTTTTCCATCTAAATACTACACAGAAAATGTTAACACAAGGGGAGTCTGTTTTTTATCCTCTCTACACCAGGGTGAGAAAATACTGCTCCCTTTAACCTTTCTTACAGGATTTTTGTGTATTTTTTTTAAACAGTGACATTGCTGCATATAAGTTACCAATGGCTGAGTTTTCAGAGCGTATAGAATAAGACATAAAAGGGTTTCATCATAACAGACTTGAACAGGAGAAAAGTTGTGTATGGGTCAAGTGTGGGCCATATGCACCAGGCAGAATATCACCAGGTGTGAACAGGCTTCAGTGTAACTGCTTCTTGGCACCAACTTTGCAATGAACCCTGCTGAGGTCATTTCAGTGCATTTGACAACTGGGAAAGGGCAGCTTCCCTTCAAATCAGGGAGCAGTTAATGAAGTCTATTGCAAAGATATCAGAGCCAGCTTGGCCATGGGAGGAAATAAAACATGCAGTCATTTTTGATATGACTCAGGTTTTAAGTAATTGGTAGTTACCCTCTAAACTACCTGGCACTCAAAATACAACACATTCTAAATTTCTGCCAGCCATTAGAATACAAATGTTTAAGGTTGGCTTGAATTATACCTACTTGAGCCAATCTATTACATGCTACTCTTACATGGTTCGGCTGAATGGTTCAAGGTTTTGTTACTATTTGTTGCAGATTGCCATATTTTCTTTATTTCTGTGCTCCAATACAAGTGATTTTTGTTTTAATTAAGTCATTACTGCTATTTTGTCAATTTGTTTAGCACTTTCAATGTTTAGCTGTTATCTACATGTATAATCTTTATGTCTGTAATTAATGTTTTTTTATGATATGTTAATGTGAATTCAGTTTGAGAAAGACATCCTTTAGCTGCTAATACAAGATTTAAAGAGATAAAGCTCTAAAGGCTGGAAAAGGCTGTGATCTTCAAGGCTTGGTAATGAGACCAACACACTTAGAAGTGTGCTTACATATTCAGATATTTTCAGATAATCTGAATTGAGTCTCCAGGCCATACAAATTCACATATGAGCTTCAAATTTCCAAAAGCTCTCAATAAACTGGCAACCTGGTGGAATAACATGAACTTGAAGTGACACACGAGGGATGATACTGAAGTTTTAGCAATCTGGAACAACACGTGTTCACTTTTTAACTAATAAAAAGAATGAAATGTGGGCAGATTTTGAAATAGAATAAAACAAAGCATGGAGGCAAATAGCTGTCATAGGATCTGCAAAAAAAATGCAGAAAATTTAGTTTCTTATTTTGAAAAAGAAGTTTTGCCTTCATAATCAATTCAAAATTGCTCTGCTTCGCATAACCACTAAACCATTCATTCAGTTATATCTGATTGACACTTACTTTGTAACTATGCAGCTGAAATTCACTCAGGGAGAAGGTATGTATAAAAAGACAAGAAACAGGGCGAACTGCGCATGTTCTCATTGCCACAAGCATAAACGATGCAAGAAGGTGTCCACCTTTTGCAACTAGTTCTTTTGACTCCTTGATGATTCTTCACAACAGTCATTTTCACTTTCATTTACTTAGCACCATATGCCTGGGGTTCTTTTCCATACCCTTTGAGCAGCTATAATTTTTTTTTTCTAAAATATTCCCTGGCTCCCTCACCTTTTGATTAAATTAACTAGAAACCAGATTGAGCTTTAAAACTGGTATGTAACAACCAAATTCATTATGTGTGTTATGTGGCAGTGTAATTTCAATTGATTTTATACTGTAGCTGTCCTAGAAGCTTTAATCAGGTTTCTTTTTTCCATTTCTAATATAAAACTGTCTATTAATAAATAAGAGAAGGCAAAACCACAACAACTTAATGTCACACATTGAAGTTCTTTGCAACCAACATATTATTTTTGAAAGAATAGAAAGATATCTTACATTATAGAAGATTTCTTATTCTTTCCTGCTGGCAACTGTTGCAGCTTACATTAAATTGCAACCTCCTGTAAGTAAAAGCCCCTGAACAAAGAAATGTAGGGTGTTTTCTTCTGAGAATAAAGGAGGCATTTTCTAGGCCACTGCACAACCAGGTATTAATACACTGTTACTTAAAAGCTTTGTATTTCTGTGTACTTTTTTCATCATTATTATTTTCATATAATTTTCACTCTGGAATTTAAACATTATGAATAAATAGATAACAGTTTTTAATATATCAAGAAAGGTGAAACAGTTTCATGTTAGAATGGAAATGAAAGCTTGGAAAAAATATGAATATTCTTATTCAATACTACCATAAAGAATCTAATTCCAAATAATTATTAGATTAATAGAATTCACAAATTATTTTGAAATTAAATATTAAGTTGATTGATAATTTTCAAAACTATAAACACAAAAAATATTATGAGTTGTATCTCTATAAATGTTTTGAGCAGCTTATGTAAATGATATATTTGGATTTTTTTAATGACCACATTTAAAGACAGGAAAACTGCCTTTACAATGGAACAAAAAAATAACTTTATACCACTTAATTTTGTTATTAAGCTTTCAAAATAGCAGCTAAGTAATGCAAAAGCTTCTGCAATTGTTCTCTATATAGTAATGAAGACATGTTGCCATTTGTTACTCAAATAGATTGTAATAATAATACATTCCTTTGGCAAACAAAAAACCCAGATATCCTACATTCCTTCATAAGAAATCAAACTGAGATTTAAGTCTTACTGAAGTGCACTATTGAAATAAACATTAGCAATTTTTGCTATCATAAGAGCCATTTACCAGCATGAGAGCGCAGTTCATCGTATTAATCAGTAACAAACACGTAACTGCTCTCTACTACTACTTAACCGGTCTCATTTTGAGTATTTGTAGTAAGATGCAGCAGGTGTTTTGAAAGTTAGGTGGCTCAGTCTGCTTGACATACATTCAGATGGATAGACCTATTTTAGTCTATCTGAACAGGAAGCCAGGTCACTCAGTAAAGAATGGTCAATAAAAATGGTGAAATAGGTTTTCTCCTGAGGACTGATAGCTGGATAATTTGTGAAAAGGATGGAGAAGAATCATGAAATACCTCTGGATCAATGGCTATTAATTTAAGAGCAGCACATTTCCTGGAATGAAACAGTTGATGATGTTACGTGGAACAATTACCATTTTCAATTAACTGATATTTCACATAGCTTTGAGACTAGAGGAAGACAATAACCCTCAGCACCTAATCTCAGCTCTGCTGTTAGGTGAGCCTTTTGTCAATAGTTTTGTGGCATTATTTCAAAGGCAAACCCAATACACACTGAGCAGCTACTTTCTTTGTCTTCAAACATTGAGAACCACACAGACACAGTTCAGGCAGAGTTCAGATGCAACAAGCACTATGACAGAAAAAGTCTTTCATGCTAATGTGTATAAATACATGTCTATATAGCTACATATGTGTAAAAATACATGGTGTGGGTGTGTTTGTGTGTGTGGTTTTATCTATCTATGTATGTGCTAGTTTTTCTTCCATTTCACTACCATGAGCAGCTCAGTGAGCTGTTGTGGTTGTTATGGTGTGTCACAATAAGAAGGCAAAATAATTATCAGTGCTACAGCACGCTATCTTGTTAGAATCAAATGAACTTGCCTGCTCATCATCACTGTGTTTTATATCCTGCTGAATAAACCACCATTTAATTCTCTTAAAACACTAAATACAGCTATTGGGATAATTCAATGAAATTGTCTCAAATGGCTTTCTTTTTCTTTTATTTATATGGATGGTAGATTAAAACCAAACCAAAACAAACCTGTGTCCCAAACTGTAAAATGTATAGAAAGAGATATTAGGAGGTTGAAAACAAACAGTATAAAAATATCAATTATACTGTAAACTTTCTGCTAGTAAGGCATCATCTATTACTTGTATCCAATTATTCTAATACTGGTATCGAATTATTCTGTACCTACACCAATGGAACAAGAAAAGATTGGTTAGTCAAAGGTTTATATATTCAGTAATTCCAGTGTGTTCGCTTTAAGTCTTTAATAAAATTTTTAATAAAGTAAATTGGTATCTCTGCTACAATCTCCCCCCTGATCTGAGCCTAGATGACTCATGAAAGCGAAGGATCAACTGTTTCAGATCAATGTTTTCAGCCAGAGTGCAGAGCAGCACTGTGCAAAGCGTTCACACAGTTGATGGCTCTCGCTCCAAAGGTCTCTTGAGCAACAACTGCAGCTCATCCCAAACTCAGGATTGTTGTTTGTTTGCTTTGAGAAAACACAGGGAAGATTTGGATAACTGGGCTGAATTAGGTACCTAAGTCAGAGAGATATGAAGAAAATTTACTGACTGGTTTCTTATAGTCCTGGAGGAGATTATGTTCAACTGGTGCCAGTTTCATTTGGCAGCAAAACTGAGCATCAGGCATTTAAGTAAATAAGCTCCATAATGTCTGAGAAGAGAGGTGCTCTCATGCAAGCCATGATGATGCTCAGGCCCAAAGTATGGGTACAGATCTAAGTCTCTGAAGGGACATAATCCACTTAGCATGCTCTGAACAGGCTTAGCAAATCTGACAGCACAGAGTTCAGCACCAGACATAGCTCTTCTCATTCAAAAACTTGGTGGGGGAAGAAGAGAAATCATCAGTCTTTTAGATGATAAAATAAACTAAAAGTAGTCACTAGGAAGAGGAAAACATACGCTAAATTCTTACCGTAGTTTAGGGAGACTCAGATAATTGTCTCGAATGACATAGAATATTACCCTTTTTGGCTTAAATGACATCCCTACAGAGTCAAATATCTCAAAGGGAGAGAAGAAAAATCCAGAAGTAAGAGACTGATGCAGGCTACGAGCCCATAGCCGCCATCTGTTGTAATTTTGTGCTAACCAAAATCTCGACTGTGTGTTGATACATCTTTCTTGGTACTCAGTTCAGTTATCTTTGGTTCCTCCTGAGAGTAAAGCAGTCATTTTTGTGGCATTGAACACAGTACAGGTGAATGAAGGGCCCAGCAAACCCCAAAGCCAGTTCAAGAAGGGAGGTGGATCACATGAACAAGAAACACAGCAGAGGATGGGACTGCAGCAGTCAGTATTTATATCCGGTTAGGCTGCTGTGGAAACACAGGTTTACTAACACAATATTTAAACAACTCATCTAGAAAAATGCAGCACTGTGTTAAATTCCTTGTGCTTTCAGTTATTTCTGTTTTTTACCAAGTGACTGTTTCGAATAAAAAGGATAAACAGTCCAAGGCTCAAGCCAAGCACACAGAGTCATTCTCGCTTATTAGTTTCAGCCACATTAAGAAGCAGTATGGGCTTTAATTTTGAACAAAAAGTGCTCTGTAACATTTTTAGATGAAAATAAAATAGTTAAGAGATATATCCAAAGTAAGTCACAAAGCGAAAAATAAAAACCACCAAACCCACAACCAACAACTTATAATATATTACAAAATTATGAAAAAAACCCATAGTTGGATTGTGAAAGAGGATGCGCTCACCTTATCAGCTTCTGAATAGAGTTCTGAAGAATTCAGATATCCACTGATGCAAGGTTTGACTATCAAGAGATAAGAATTTTTTTCTACGATGTAATTGAACAACTTAAACGTCTTTTTGATATGTTGGGCTTTCTTAAAACTTGCTAAAACATTAGCTCTTGGTGCAGTGTAAAAATCATAATTGGTCAAGAATTTCATGAGGAAAAGTATAAAATAAAAAGATTAAAGAATAAAAAGGAATAAAAATAAACATACCTCTACTTTCCTAACAGGTGAAAATGTTTTCATTTTTAACCTATTTCCCTGTGCGAGATCGAATTTTACTCCTAACCACAGATGTTAGTTTCTCCTAAAAAAACCCTGCAAGTATTGATACTTTCTTCACATGTGTAAAATCGACTTTGCAAGAAACTGTTAGATATGGAATTGTCAGAAGGTATTGCAATTATTTATTTAGACTGGAATTACAGCTTGGATGAAATTTTGTGAATAATAAACTAATTTTCATGTAAGTTCAATAACCGGCATTATCTTAGGTTTTAAACGTGTAGCCACTGGTTGTAAAAAAAAATTTACTGAGCAGTAATGACAACAGCTTTATTTTTTCTATAGTGTAGAAATTCCTATTTTATATTTTTTTTTGTTTGTAACGGTGTGTTCAATAGCATCCTAAGCAATGGTGCTAACATCTGTCACAAATGTGTTATTTACAGATGTGTTCTCATCCTCTCTTTAAGGAGAACACAAGTGCTGCTTTGTTTTAAATGTTTCTAGTTCTGTTTTTCTCTAAGATCAGCAGACAAATGCAATTCTACACTGGAGAAGTCATGCTGGCAGGCAGGTGATGTTCATTTTCAGGAAGGATTGGCATGGTTTGTGATGATTCCTAACTCCACTAGGTGATAATTCTAGAATATCTGGAAATTTTATACACAACAGGAATTATTTCCCATTTTGAAAGGTTTGTGAGTCCCAGAATTGTTAAAGTATCAGCCCTGTTTTTCAGCCTGGAACTCTTAGATACCATTGGCTTGGTCCACTGAACAGGTGTTCAATATCATTTAATATTTGTAACAGAAAATGTTTTCAGGAATTTAAAGACACGTTAGATTTACTGTAATCCATGTATGGTACAAGTATCCTTATAATAAGGTTCTGTGGAGATCTATCTTGCTGCAGTTAATGAAAATGAATAATGATCTTAAGATTGTTGGCTTCTTTCACAATGGGTGGAGTGCTGTTCTTGGGAATTTTGTACAATTTATAGGCTTTCATATTAAAAACAGGATGTCATATGCCTGAGAATCAGAAGACCTCTCTTCAGAAGTCAAGACAGCATCAAAGCTGTGGTATAATAAAAAAGTTGAGCACTAAGCTAAATGACAATCTGTTACTGTATATCAATCTTAATCCTAGTATTTCCCTACTCTATGTTCTATTTCTCCCCTAAATTTGAGAAAGAAAAAAAAAGTTTGTAGCAAACTACAGCACAACATCTCCCTGCATGCCACTCTGTTTTCTTAGTTGTTGCTGATCTTCTGACATTCCGAATTTGTATAATGGCAGATATACAACTGGCCAGTGCAAGGGAAATAAGAGAGGAAATATTCTTTGAAAACTATTTGAGTTCTATGGAAACTCTACTAGATAAAGTTACTTGTTTCTTGTTAAAGTAACCTATACTTCAGCTACTTGGCAAAATGTCCAAGAAGCATCAGTTATAGATTTATCAAATTCTTGCATTAGAAATGCTGTTGTGTAATTACAGTAAAATTATTCCTAATTCAAACTAAATTAATGTCAACTGTAAATTAAACTAATTATCCAAAACATCTAAAATATATCAGTGTTACAAATATATATGGAAGGCATAAATTGAAAAGTAGAAGAGCAATAAAATTGACCTTCATACACTCTGTCTCCCCCTTATCCGTACGACTTTCTGCCAATTTTCATGGCTTTCAGATATTCCCTGTTTCTTCACATTTTACAGTAACTATAGATTAGATTTTCTTCCTGGACTGTGGTAACCAATCTCTCTTTTGAAATCCTTCGAGGGTCCAGACACATTTAATCTTTCTGCCTGAAACTTTTGTTTCCTCCTTATCCAGGACATAGTTTGCTTATTCTTCTTAATTGAAGTAAGCCTTATTTTACTTACTTAGGGATCTCTCTTTGTTAGATTAGATAACACCTCCTGTAATGTAGTGACTAATTAATGTTTTCTTAATGAGTTGTAGAAAATCTCATTTCTCTCTTTCTACTTTGCCATTGAAGACTAAGTTCCACAAAATAGGTTGAGACAAGTGAAGTCTATGATTTTGTGTACGTCTAATTCAGGCACATGGGTTATGAATGACAAAAGAGTTAATCATTCTTGAACCCAGCTCCTTCCTTTTCTCTGGTCCTCATTCTTCCTTCTCCCATTCTAGTCTCTTCCCCTTGCTTCCTACCAAACAACACTCTTCCTTCTTTTATCTTTCTTGGGCCCTTGTCAGACCCTTCACTGAGCTGATTTAACTCACTAAAACTGTACAAAACATCTGGAAAATTTTCAGAAAACTAGGTCAAGTCATATGAGAAAGTGAAATTGAGGAGAGTGGAAGGGAAGAACAAAAGCTCTCCTCTGTAGTTCCAGTGAACCAAGAATCCTTGCTAAGCATCAGGAGAATCAGGCCTCCGTGTTAAATGAAACCAGCTTGTCCTCCTCTCCTTTCTTTTCCTTTCCTTTGCCCTGCCTTGCCTTGCCTTGCCTTGCTTTGCCTTGCCCTGCTCTGCCCTGACTTGCCTTGCCTTGCCTGCCTTACCTGCCTCTCCTTTCCTTTCCTTGCCTTGCCTTTGCTTTGCCTTTCTTTTTCTCCCCCTAAGCTGCTCTATCTGACTATTTTTGGACTCTGCAAATTTGTTCAACACACTAAATCAATGGATAAGTAAACTTCAAAGTCAAAACTGGATTGTTTTCAGCTGAATTAGTAATTTTGATCAAATCCTGGCAGCGTCTGGTTGTACTCGGCATGGAGGAGGAGGTGAAACTGCACTGCCAGTAGGGGAAGTAGAAAGACAGAAGAACAAGGAAAGAGAGAGCAGGAACAAGAACCCTTGCTGTTGCCAGCAGCAAGCCATTAGATTGACCCACGGTTTTGTTTTGCTGTTTCAGGGGTAAGATGTTCTTGCACTGAATCTTACTTTGTGTACCATCTGGACATTAACAATATATACCATGTAAACACCTAAGTAAGACAAGCCTACGTAACATGAGTGGCTCTTGCTTAAGATCACCCACAACCAGTTTGAGGTGACTGTTCCTCATTACCCGTCTTCTAAGTTGGCTATAAGTATGGGTGGGATTTCCCTTTCTTTAATATATATGTCCACAGTGTAGGTGCCTACATGTAATGAGCTCAGTTCAGCCACCTGATCACAGGTACCTAATACACTTTGAAGTGATATATGGTGTCTGAGATAGCCACAGGTAGCACACATGACATAGAAGCTACAGAAGTAATACCCACATCCTAAGGCACTAAAAATGGTACTACAGACTTACAGTCAAACAGCTGAATCTCATCTGTTACACCCTAATTTGGACACTTTCTTGAAGACTTGGATCCGCATTTTAGAAACTCCTATTTTATAGGCCCGTCTAAGTCTTGTATTTCTTATAAACAGGGCTGAATCAAACAGCAAAGGAGGGAAATCTGAAGATATTCAAACCACACCTGGACAGAGTCCTGTGCAACCTGCTGTAGATGAACCTAGTTTAGCAGAGGGGGTTGGACTAGATTATCTCTAGAGGTCCCTTCCAACTGCTACCATTCTGTGATTCTGCGATTCTGTGAAAGAGATGCCAGATAGCCCTGTGAAAATTCTAGCTAAGGACATGTATTTACGAACAGAAATACAATTATTGTATATGTTATATGCAAATATACTGTGTGCCAAATCGTAACTCGGAATCTGACCCACTGTACTGATTCAGGTCTTGATCTGACATACATACACACATATGTGTATTTATATGCAACGTGAGTAGTAATAAGCCTGAAGCTAATCATGTGTGTAAAATGTTGCAAGATTTAGATCTTGGGTAATAGGCACTACCATCTTGGAATCCGTTATGTTGAAAGCTAAATTAAGGTAACTACTAGACTGAACTACTACTTTAAAAAGCCACTTTTTATATGAATGTCATGTTAAATAATGGGGTCAAAGTTCTTTGTGATATATTCCTCTTAGCATCAAGGACCAGTGGAAATCCCATGAGACACAGTCACCTATTTCACTTCTTAATATGAATTTTAATTCCATATGTTCTGTAATTATGTGAAATAAGTTTAAAAAGCTAGTACATTTTCAAGTCTTCTCCATATTTTAAAAGGCATCAATCAGCTTCTTAATTAGTTAGACACCCACTCGTGTGTTGGTTTGTCAGGACGATCTGATATTCTTGGTACGCCATCATTTTTCAGAAGAGGAATAATAATCTGCCTTCCTACACTGATATTTAAGTTCTTCCTTATTTCTCTAACTAAACAGTCTTCTTAACACTCGAATTGTTTGGATGAATGTTCCTTTGAATTACGTCTTCTTTATTGAGACTCATACTCTGAGTCTTTTCTGAAACTGCTGGTTAAAGACTGTATATTGCCATTAATGTTATGTCACAAAGGTCCTGATTCTATCAGGAAAGCCTCACAGAGTTTACACAGTCACAAATGTTCTACATTATTTAACTGCCTTTTCTGAAAGTTCTTCTGCAAGGTTTTTACAGGCTCAGATGTTATCTTTTCCAAGTATACACTTTGGGCTAAATCTTCCATTGGGGCCAAATCAACCAAAAGGTTGTTACACAGTGTGAAAGGAAACATTTCCAAGGCTCTAAATAATGGTATAGTTAATCTGAACATCAACAGAATTGAATGTTGTGTACACACATGATTCCAATAAAAATGTGGAGGCATTTTTTATTATCAGAGGCAGTTACATTTAGCTGCATGAAATTCTCTAAGATGATGTAGTTGTACTGTTGGAACAGAGCCATATCTAATGTTACAACTGCACTCCAGGTGTTAGAGGGAAAATTCATCTCAGGAATTTACCCAGAACTACTAGAAACAAGAGGAGATGGATAATTTCCTGTGTTACTTGGACAGATGTTTAGGTATGGATGTTCTGGAAGCTTATAATTTTCATTCTTGCCACCACAAAGGATATATCCTCAAGGGTACACAAAGAATTACTGGCCAAAAACTAGGAAAATTAATTATCAGGTCAGTGCTCCATACTGAGAATTAAGAGAAAAATGTGCAGATCTAATGTCTAGGACCCTTTCGAGAAGCGAACAGCTACTACTAAGAGCCTCCTCTCTGCAAAATTCCTTTGAGAAAAAAATTAGCAAATATTATCCAAAACCAAATGGATTCCTGTTTATTATTTTAATACACTTGTGAGTTGGAGAGATTAACTATTTCCTCACTTCTGTAAGGCAGTGGTGAAAATTTTGGAAAGTGACACACTATCTGCAGAATATAATGATGCAATCTACAAGTGAGTGAGAGGTGGAAAAATACATAGCAGTGTAAATATTGATTGATTATCAGCTGCTCCATATGGTACATTATATTACAGAAGTAGTCAAGCTCTACACTGTAGCTCCAGTTCATAATGGCTATTAAAATACAATAGGCACTGTTATTATGTAGGGTTCATCTTATTGTACAAGTTTATATAAAAGGCACATGATCATAGAAACAGACTGGCATGGCAACTGTAATTTATTGCAAGCCTTGGTACCTTACAAGAAACAGAGCCTTTCAAGAAACTGTCCAAAAGTACCTTGTATGTAAACTGTCACTTTTCTATCATCAAGCCCATGAATTACTGCCAGAGGAAGAAACTCACACCTTTATTCATATTTTCAGAGGACAAAACAGCATATGTACTGTGATAACAAAAATTATAGTTGTACTATATGTATATTATAAGCTGTATCTTATATGAGTCTCCTCTTTTCACTTGTATGTATTGGTCTCATTTTTTCGTCAGTGGCTGAGACTTTTCATATCAGTCTCTTGATAATGGATATACAGCCAGTCTAGGACATCGATACCTAAAACGAACATTTCATATTTTAGACAGTCAGCCACTGGGACAGACTCTAGAATCCTGCATTAGGCAGTTAATTCCCTCTGTAGTGTATTGAGAGAGTAAGGCGCTAGCTAATAAAAGCCTTAGAGAGAATTGAGTCCAAAACTAAAGTCCAAAACTGTATCCAAAACATTTCTCACACAAAAAACTCTATTTACTAAATACCTGCCCATTTCACTGAATTTCCTAAGAAACTTTGAGTCATGCTTCTGAACATGCCCTGAGCTGTCGCAATTTAAAAGTCTCAATATTTATTTCCCATCTAAATGGGTTCCATTAAGATGCAGCAATAGAGAGTAGAATACTGCCTAACTTGTGTCTTCATTTTAGGGACCTCATGAAAACAGTTATTACAGCCAGTTTTTACATTCCTTGCATGATCAGCTTAATGGCTTCCCGTTAAAGCTTCCAGAGGAAGGTTTTATTTTCCTAACAGATTTCTAAAATTAGGTGGACTGGATCTCATTGTGGGGATGACTTATCTGTCATCATCTATTTGTAAATACCTATTTTATCAGGAGATTAATAATGCCTTAGACGAACCTATTTCTTCCTTTGACTGCAAAGAGAACTTCAGGTAGCTGACCTTGATGTGGATTCCGAAAATATAAATTTGGTCAATTAATATCACTTTACATGTTATTCTGCCTCCTTCTCTTAAGAATGCCGAATACTCATCAGTAACACAGTTTCCTGTAGCTGTGGGTATTTTCTTTCAAAATGAAAGGTAGAAAGGGTGTTTTACCCATTCATTATTAGCAATATAAATTGCTATATCTGAAATAGATGCCAAATGAGCTCTGTAACTGCAATATTAAATCTCTTTGGCAAGTCAATGTTTCATTCTACGTTATATCTTAAAGATGGATGAGGCATACCCCATAATCAATTGGAGCTCAGGGCATACAGGTAAGAACTAGGAGACGCAAGTTTCTACATACTGAAGACAGTGCTGAAGCAGGAAGATCTCCTCTTCATTTTCTTACTACTCTGACCACTAGGGTACTATCTAAAAGAGGAGCACCATCACATCACCTGGCCACCTTTAGAGAAAAAAAGTGGGAACTGCAACATTTTGTGGAGCCTGATCCTGCCGACTTCATTAGGCATTCTCAGCATATGCAGCATGCAAGGCATGTGAGCGGTAAACCTGCTGATTCAGACCCCAAACCTAGTTGTCGACAAGTTGCCCAGATATCATATTCCTGTTCTATATCAATGGCTGTTGCCTAAATGCAGTGATATCTAAAAGCTCTGTGCATTTTCAGACATCCACATAAGGCTGCCAGGCTTGTTGAAGACCTATGGGGGAATCAGCCTTTTTAAGTTGAGGACTGGAGGTTACCCTCGGTCTAAGAGGTTACCTTAGGATTTCTCAAACGGAACTAGATGCCTAAATCAAGGCTAGTGCATCAAGCTGTAGATCTCAATTGATTTCTGCACCTGGTTTACATGTAGACACCTAAATTGGAACATCTTAATCTGGCAGGTTAAACTCTCCCTAGATTCTGAAGCAAAGCAAAAAAGTCATGAGTTTGTTTTCAAATTTAGATAACATCTGTACAGGCTCGCACTGAGTCTAATCCCAGATTCTTGCACCCTAAATGAAAGCTTTATGCCTGGTTCAGATTCTGCATTGAGGTATGGTCTATGACCTTTCTAAGAACACTTATGGATCATTAGGTGGTAATAATACTTGATTTGCCTGCAAAGGTGATGCAGAGTGGCAGTGTTTATAGATGGGGTATGTACAGGACTTTAACATACATATTTGTGATTGCAAATTTGATCCAAATTGTAGCTTTCTAAGATCAGTCTTTAAAAAAGCTTCCACTTGCTTTCAATTCACTATCAATAGGTGAGTCTAAACAAAAATATTGAGGGGAATATTATGGAAAGGGTAAGAGGAATTTGTTTGCAGACATGAGTATCACCAACAGAACTGTTAAAAAATCTAGAAACATTTATAGCTTTTCTTGGGGGAGCCACTAACAAGGCCCAAAAAAATCAGATCCCATCAACTGCATTGGAATTTATTGAAACTTAATTATACTTGGTCTTAGTACCACACAGGTTGTATGAATTCATGAAGAAAACAGTGCAAAAGAAGCTGGACAGTCACAGATTATGATTCTAGGCGGAGAAGCTTCCTCTAAAATATATGGCCTTGGCACATTCTTACTGCTCTTGGCAAAAACCAGTATCTTCACAGGGACTTTCTATCAAATCGGTCAGGATTTCAATTTACCATGCTTTCCCTAACTCAGCTTTTGTATTGCCCTTTGAGAGAAATTAATACATCACGACCTACACAAACACATTTCCTATCTTCTTCTCAAGGTTAATTCCACAAAAATTTGGTGAGAACTGGGCTGTGACAATGCGTTCCGCAGTCCAGATAAAGAAACCTTGTCCTTATTTTCATGGGAATTGTGACATTTCCTTTCCATTTTCACTTTCTTCATTTGTGGAAAAGGACTTTAAAGGTTCTCTGAGGAGAAACAAAATAGCTTTCATGCCATGGACTTTAACTCTTGCTCCTCTAAGCAGAACAAGCAACACTAACATTGAAAACAGTGTTAAAGCACTTCAGCACAATGTTTAATGTGCCAAACATTTCACTACCTCGTTTTCCACTAAAATTAATTAGAATTTGGCAATGTTTGTTAGATTAGGAGAATGAAGAACACTTTTCACTTCTCACTTTCAAACTCTTGTGTTATTCTTTTACTTCATATTCTAATTTAAATTATAAGGACCAAATCCTGGTTATAGGCTCAAATACTCCTGTCAAATTCTCCTTTTGATGGTAATAAAACCTAATTGCATTTACCAGAGAGACAGTTAAGTATTAGGACCAGAGCAAAACCAGCAGAATTCATATGTGGAACTCCAGATGTACTTCTTCTCAGAGAGCTTACTCCTAATCTTCTTTTGCCCACAAGCATTTACAAGATTTTATCAGGAAAAATTTCTATAGCTGGAGTACAATTGTGAGGAAGGCTCACATTTTATTTGGTATCATTCCATTTGTCTATCTTCATATCATTCTTGTCAAATAAATAAGCAAATGAAAGTCTTGTATTGACACAAGGAATACTGCTCCTAGCAAAACATGAACCAGCAGGAAATTCTTGTCTCATTGGTAGGCCTCTATGACAAACATATGAGACTGGTATAGTTTCAACAACATCAACATCTGTTTGTAAACACTCTGTTCATCTCGCATAGAATTGCATTACTCTAGCACTTTTCTTTCTCCTATTTTTCTGAGTATTTGGTTTAGAAATCACAGCTGTCCTTTTAAAGAGAAATACCTGTACCTAAGTAATAAATGGTGAAATCGAGTCAATATCCACACTATGCACTCGACTACTATAGTCAATATCATAAGTATCTGTAATTTAAACATAACCAAGTGTTTCTTTGGTAGTTTTTGTGTTACAAAGCCTAAAATCAATTTTATCCATCAATGAGATAGTGAAGAATTTCATATGAACCATTTCAAAGAAGATGTTTATTTGAGTTTATTTTTTTAAATAAGTGTAATTAAAATCTTTCTCTAGACGCAACACTTTCTGCAGGAACTTCCTCTGCCACGGATAACTATATACCCATACTTTTTTTGTACAGTAAGGTACTTGAATTTGCATGTTCCTTTGAACTCCATTTCTTTGTGTTGCTCAGTTGTATGAACAGTTTTCTGGATGGAGTAACATAGAGTTTTTTGGTTACAGAAGATTTTTAGACCTGTATGTGGAGTTTTCCACCAACAAGTGTTAGGTTTAGCAGAAACAGGAAGGTAAGTATTAGATCACAGTGAGACATATTCTGTTTTTTTCATTCACCATCCAGCTTTGCAGACTGGTGTCATACAGAAACTAGGTTCATACAGTTGTGTTCTATGTGTGTGTGTGTGTGCGCAACGCTTTTAGCTGTGTTGTCCACAGTAAATTTTTAATCCGAACCTAGCTTTAACAAAAAAAAATGTTGAAAAAGTTTTTAAAAAGGTATTGTTTATGTGTTTTGTGAAAACAGCAAATGGAGAGAAGAGGAGGAGCCTATACCTGCCCTGTCTGATAGAGAAGCTGATGTGTGCATAAATACTTCATTTGCGAGTTCACACTTTAGGATATATCTCAGTTGACCTTCGATGCACCCTGGCACATACTCCTGGGATTCTGATTCGCAGGTAATTCATGATGTAAGGTCTTTCCGATGCATAACAAGATTTCATCTGTATGGATTACAGAGTAAAGAAAGGACATAGCCATGACAAAGGCAAATGAGGAACCCAGGTCTGAAACTTTGGAGGCCCTCCTGGCTGCTGGACCAGATGTCATCTAGACACCTTAGAAACAGTTCAGCCAACAACAGAAACTTCAGTCAGAAACTGCAAGCAGCCACAAGATGCAGAATTGTGGGAAATAGGCTTCGCTATTTCTGATGGTCATAGAAAAGAAAATTATCTGTATTTTCTTTGTGAGAAGTTTAGTATTATTGCGTTTATGGAAACATGGGTTAATTATCCCAGGGGGTAATATTTTCAAAGGCCTTTTGTAGCAATAAGCTTAAGCAAGTACCTCCCTAAAATTTTCTGTATAACAGGTATAATGTGAAGTAACATTTTAATTCTCATTACAATCCTTTGTTTTCAGCTCTATAAAGAAATACCAGGTTTCTATTCCTGTGCTAAAATAGTTAGGTCAGTTAAGCAGTTTGATTGTTAACATCATTGTCATTCAAAACAAAGGCAGTTGTTTTTCTCTGCAGTAGATATAATAAAAGACTGTAATAGCTATAGACTCTGTGATAACTATATAAAACCAAATTAACTCCATCTATGTTCTGTATATTCTTTAGACCATACACAAAAAGTTTTCAATTTTTTACTTTCTGGGTATCACATGGATATTAATTCTGATTAGAGATGAATCATTTTCTAACAAACTGATATTCTGCTTAGTACTTTGCATGACCATCATCAATGAAGTATTTCCATGTTTTACAAACAGTAGTTCATCTATTATTACAAAATCCCAGGAAGACAAGAAAGTATCACCTCCATTTCTACAGATGTGGCCGAAGACCACACAGTTAAGGCTACATCAGACCCTGGAACTGAACTGAAGACCGTAAGTCCTAGCTAAATGTCCTCCTGTTAAGACTATCCTTATAAATTTCCTTACAGGCTCCCTTTTTAGTTGTCTTTTCAAGCAACACTGTACAGCATGAAGTGATAATTATGTAACCTTATTTACAGCTCATCAAGAGTTTCCACAACTTGAAACACAAAACATTTTCTTTAGTATAAAGGAACCCAAGGTCAGATGTTTTCATCTTTCCTTAGAGGCTGAAGTCCAAGTGAAAACGCTTTCAGTATTGCTGTGCGAGATTAATGCAACATAGTTGACTATCTGGAGTGTGTGTAGCACAATATGACTTCTAATAGGAAGAAGAGAGAACATTTTAATATATAGACCCTTTGGTATAGCCGCCAGTGTCCTCACTTTCCAAAGTCTTTCATGCCTGTTTTCTTGTGGTTGCATTTAATAAAAGGATCTGTTACCAGACTGTTGAGACAAGGTGTTTATTAAGGAAAAAAAAAGTAAGAAGTCACTCTCACTGTACAGTCTTTTGTTAGTTTCTTCCTTATTTATAGTTTGTGCACTTTTTAATGGAAGAATTACATTTACATCTATTAGGAATTTGCCAATTATTAGATATGCAGTAATTAGATGTTTAAGTCTGAACAACATAACGGTGTCCCATTTTACAGTCAATGGAGAAGAATCTGCAGTAGATTGTTCATCTGACCCATCTGGGAAAGAAATTTATTCTGGAAATGGCTGTATCTTTCTACTAGGTAAATAAAGACATTTTTGATGACTCAGATTTTGACATCCAACCTTTGGATACATGAATTAGGACAGATTAATTCTATGCCTACCTGTGAAAATAGATATGTCTGATCTGACAGTAACACCCTCATGTTTTTCCACTTCATTGCTGTTTTGCAGAGCAGTATGTATCTTGGTACTGAATAGAAATACAGTTTTTCAACTGTAGTCCTTGGTATCACATAAGCATTTTATTTTAGAGAAAAAATTCAAGATAGTTTTAGTTATTTCAACTTTTTTATATGTTATGTACAATGCTTTAAACATTTCTTCTGTTTCTAAATTGAGAACTAACACTCTTTTTATTCTGTCCAAAAGATTCTACTGCTTCACAAAACAGGTTTAAGAAAGATGATCCTCCAAACTGCATCTATCATATAATGTAGATAACTTCATAGTTCACATCTATTTCAACAAAAATATAAACCAGAAACTCTTTAAAGAGTGCACTTTCAGAGCAACACCTAATTTCTAGATTTCGTTATCTTTCTGTGAGAATAAGAAACACTTTATGTTTCATGACTTGAGTCCATCAGGCAATATTGAAAAAATGCTTTCTGTGGTGAGCAGCTAAGACCATGGACGCTTCACTGTGTTAAGATGCAAGATGCACAGACGCAAGTCATCCAAAGAGATATGGCTTATACCTCTAATTTGATCAGGAACTCCCATGAATTTGTCAGTAATTCTTGACAAAAATTTATAGAATGTTATTGTATTTGTAGTTTAGAGTAAGTCTAAGGGACGACCAGAGCACTACCAAGGCAATTCAAATAAATGCATTTTATTTGCAGCGCAGTAGATCAGTAAGAATCCCACATTTGGTAACTGTTCTTTCAGGAACAGTAGTAATCAAAAGATGTTATTAAATCGTATTATCAAAACAAGTCAGCAGTAATCTGACCGCAACCTAAGCAGGGGAAGCATGTACATTAGGATAGAAACTGGAAATTCAGGCCCATCTGGCTTTTTCTGGGCATTGCCACAGGAATAACCAAATTTTTATGACAAGCCCTTAAGTAGTGTATTTTCAGTGGTGTAGAGCAGTCAGTACGTTGGACTCCCAAGACTTAATAATATAAACAGAAAGCGTCCATCAGTGTCCAGTGTCACTTTTTTTACCTCATTCTGGGCTTATGCAGATACTGAAATACTCCAGTGGGAGTAACAAGTGGGAAAACTACAAAGCAAATAGTTCTCACTCTTTAAGGCAAATTTGAGTATAATTGGTCCCATGAAAAATATGTCCATAGTACAGTACATCAGTATTTAGATATACTTCATTTACTGTTTGATCAGCTTTCAAGATGTTGTTTTATAGAAAGTCTGAATTGTATTTTCAGTCTTTCTGTACATTTACTATACAATTCTGCCTGTTCTCAACACTTGGAAGCTGGGTTAGTTTAGCATCATATTTAATTAACACTTTGAGGTTTTTTCCTGTGACTCACCAGTTCTTAGAAACTAGTAAATAATCTAACTACTTCTCAGATGTAATTAAAACTGATATTGCATCTGATAAAAGCCAGCTGCTTCCAGCTATCACCTTTCCTATACATGCCGTGAGCACATACCTCTAAAGTGATTTTATAAATGGTATTCCTACTTGTGTTATGCTTTCAGGGTGTCAGTGCCAAGTAAATTATGAAATGAGTTTCTTAAATTGTGATAGGGTAACAGATTCCTGGTGTCTTGGATGGAGATTTCTAGGTAGGCTTACCAAACCTTGCATTTTTTATTTTAAATTATATTCCAAAAAGTATATTAGGAACCACATAACTCTAAGGCACTTCTGCTCCATATCAAAGTATTTTACCTCTTCGCAAGATCTGTCAGAAGGCAGAACTCCAGAAAGGAAGGTGACTGTGCAATTCCCAAGGATTTCAAGGGCATTTAGGGTTCTAAAAAACTTCAGGTATCTGGGCCTTATTTCGTAAACTATTTAGGGATGTACTTAGGTATTCTGCTGACTCAGCACCTGAAGTCTGAGTTTTTCCCATTCATCTTTTTGCCACTCATTTGTCAAAGGCAAGAATAAGTAAGGTATTCCAACTTTAAGCAAGCTTAGTTATCTTTTTGTCAAATAAGGATAGCACAGAAAGAGACTGAACTATAATAGGTAGTTACTCAAGTGTCAAAAGTTACGCAGGATGAACCAGCTGGCATAAATGTCAAGCAATATGGATCTACTGAGTTTGGTATGTTTTTAAGTAAGCCCTTCATCACCAGAAGCAAACAATTTTGTTTTGACAAAAGCAAATAACTGACCCTCTCCTTTTCTTTTCATACAAAACAAGGCTACCCTTTTAAGTAAGGAAGAAAAGAAGGAGCAAAAATTGCTTAGGAATATTCATTTTTGTTAATGAAAAAAAGTAGTTAGATAAATATCTTTCCAGAATAATTGGACTTTAAACAGGTTTAATACTAGTACGGGTTTGTTCTGAATTGGTGAATATATCCTTTTCTACAAAGTGCTATCTTATTTAACACATTCATTTATCCTCCCCAATTTGCTCAGCCTACAGAGTAGTGAATACCAGATTATTTTTCCACAGTATAATATACACGTGATTAGTTTTCATTCACATTTTACTAACAATGTAGTTTTTTGATGTAAACTCCAAAGAACAACCTTGTCAGTTTATCTAAGAATATCAGTTTACACAGCTCATGACAATAACCTTACTCTTTTAAAAATTAACCCTTCACTCTAAAAAGTTTAATTCCTGTAAACAGTATGTATTAAGAACATATTATCATAATCCATGTTAGTTTAAATACTGGCAAGGCAAGAACTGCAGACATACCGGAATACTATAAAATAAATTTTTACGTTTATTGTCTTCTTAGAATAAGAAATGAAAGGAGCTTTTATAAAAGATTAAAATGGTCATTATTTGGTTCATAACACAACATTACACTCAGCAAAGGTTTTATCTTCCAGTATCTGAACTGTGATGAAATCATTGTGGTACTATTAACATCAATATTTATTTTGCTACATTTCTAAGGAAACATCATATAAAATTTAACAGAAAGGGGGGTCATTTTTCTATATGCTTATCATGATCATAGAATTTTCAATGATCTCACGGACTGCTGAATTCAGTCCCGTTATGTTACAGGTACATCCATCAAAATTTTTTCAGGCATTACGTGACAATCAATTAGTTTTCCAGTTGCTACTCCTTCTATTGCAAAGATATACTGGAATTTTGCTTACACATCACTAACAAACCATTTCCTAAAATTCCAGACTAAATTTATTCATGACCAATGACAAATGCTTGTTCTCTTTCAACTCCATTCTTTAGCTTAACATCTTCCTCTCTCTTCAATGTTTACTCCCCTGATGTCATTGTAACGTAATTGTACCTCTTCTCCTAAACTTAATTTTTGGTAGGCTAAGTAAATTAAATTCTGTTACTCTCCTTTTATAAAATAAAATATTCTTCATTCTCCTGATTGTGTCAAGAGCCGTTTTTGCTTCTGTTCCTTCTTAAATTAACCTTTTTTGAATGTGAATGACCAGAAGTGCACACAGGACTCTAGATAATGTCTTATGAATACAATGCCTTGTGTCACAGTATTGACGTTTTTAATACAAACCCTTCAGCTAATAACTTTAAGACTGCACTTTGCTTTTCATCAGATGCACCACCTTGCTCATATGCTTCAGATTAATCATCATAACAAATCTTTGACTGACAAAGTCCCATCTTATAGCAGAACATCTTCCTTGTAGATGTCTTAGTTTTGTGTTCAATATCATTAGGTTTCATGACATTGTCACTGCTCCAGTCCTCAAGGACAGTGATATTCCTCTTTTCTTATACATGAATGGTGCTTCCAACTTAGTCAACAGTGAATTTCTTCAGAGTTTTCCTGTATCTCATGTTTAAATTCTTACTGAAAATATTAAGTAATATTAGTCTCAAGGGTAACGCTAAGAAACACCACTGTTCACTTTCCAGCTCCATATTTCTCCTGATGGACCAGTTGCTATCACTCATTTTCTCAACCCTTCACCACTTTTATAATACTTGAGTGAAATCCCATTTTTCCAACCTTGAGATATGAAATCTTCTGTGACACCAATAAAGCGTATTGCTGAAATACAGCTGATAAAGTTTGCTGTACTTTCTTGCTCTGGAGGGTCTGTTCATATAAAAAAGAAAAACATTAGATTACTCTGGCATTATTTATATCTGTAAACCAAAACCTTATTTTATTTTTTTTCCAGATCTTTGATTATTCTTTTCTTTCTAATGTAATCTAAGTCTTACAGAGGACAGCCTAGTGAGATTGCCTGGATTGTTTTTCCCAACTTCTTGAGTATTTGCTCTTCTTCGTATATATGATAATACACCAGATTCTAAAACAATTGTATTCAAACTGATTTTGGTTTCAAATGTCAGTTATTTCTGAAGAGTCAGTAAGATATAATTCAGTTTTTGAGAAAACTAAATTTTAGTGCATTGCACTTTTCAAGTTTTATATCTGTGTTAGCAGTGGTAATTTTCATTTCTCTACATCTTTTCCTCTTAACTTTCCTGACTTTATTTCCACATCTAACATCAATTCCTTGGTGAGAATTGGGACATATTTAAGGTAGGAATAAATGGGCACCGATTTCCAGGTTACACAGCATGTATCAGATGTCAGTCACCAAAATCACAAGAAAAAGGAAATCACGTAAGTGAAAAGTGGAGGATCTTGAAGCATTTACAGCACTGACCTGAGGGAGACCATGAGGGAAGGGAGAAAATAGCCGGAAAGAACACATGAAGAAACATATGTATAGAAAAGGTGAAGATGATTTGGCTGGTATAAAGATTAATATAGACATTTATTTGACAGATAGAAGAGGGAGAGATTTTCAGACACTAAGAAAAATCTTGCAAAGACCTGTTTCTGTGTTTGACCTTGGGTATAACAAATAGCCTTATAATGATGAGTACTCATGTTAGATGAGACTCTTTAAAAGCAAATTACATCAAACAAATTACTGTGAAAGAAGACAATGTCCCTGTTGTTAGCATATAGTAACAATAACACATGTAAATTACTTTCAGATTTTACTTTCTTTAATTCTTAACAGCGTTTGACACATTGTATCCTCTGAAAAACAGCTTGAAAAATTATTTGTGTTTTAAATATTTATCCTGAGGTGTTTTTATTTCAGAAATTGAATAGTTATCACAAACTGCTGGTGTTTTGTTTGCTTGCTTGTTTTTTCTTTGTCTAGTAATAATAGAGTGCTTCAAACATCAGCAAATATATTTTGTACAGTATGTGCTTCATTGCAGATTACTGGTTACATGACTGTAATTTAAGTATTAAACAATGCCCATTGGTCTTTGTATATTTTCAGAGAGGATGTTTGTACCTGGGCTAGTTCCCTACACAGAATGCAGAATGCATTTTTGAGTTGCATTTTCCTGACATATTCCAGACACTCTGTTTAGGATAAAACAGGTGGGTGTTTTTTTATCTTCCCATTTCCTATAAAGCCTACAGGGGTAATTCAGTCCCATATTCTCAACAATCCTGTTTGAGTATATATGTACAGGGGTTTCATGTGAACTAGAAGTCTAATCTTCCTTTACAGTAAATGGAAACTTACCCAGGAAATTGAATGCAGCCTCAACCGTGTTGAGCTCACAAAATCTAGGTGTCTACTTTAGGATGAACCAAATAACTTCCACTTCTGGTCATACTTTACACTGTGTTGCATAGATATTTATAATCTGAAGAAGCGAACGCTAAATGACTACATTGGTCATGTATATCCAATGCGGTGCCTTCATGTAGAATTGCATCATTGTTTTGTTTAATATAAAAATCTTGCCCAGTCATGATCATGTCAATTTATTGCAGAAAGAACAAGATAGAAGCAGAAAATAAAATATTATTATCAGCCGGTTAAAGTGTGTGGAGTGCCCGTGACAAAACTTTAGTGTCAGTGTGAAGTCTGAATTACAAGCTCTGATATTTATTTGTATTCCCTGAATAAACAAATGTGAACTGGAGAGCCAGACTGGCAGAAATGAAGCTCACAGAATCAGAGTCACAGAATGGCTGAGGTTGGAAGGGACCTCTGGAGGTCATGTGATCCAACCTTTCTGCTCAAGCAGGGCCCAGGATCATGTTCAGATGGGCTTTTTTTAAAATAGAATCATAGAATCATAAGAATTTTTTTCATACTTTTAATATTTTATTGTGTTCTGACTGCATAAAGAACATACTTTAAACTGGCTTATTAAATTAATCTTTTGAATTTTGTATACCTGATTTAGATTTTTATTATTCTATCTAAATCAGGAAATTTGTTGAAGCTTGCGGGTATGCTGTGGATGTACATGAATGACTTATAAAGGAAAGTCAGTTGTAATATCATGAAGAAATGAAGGCCCACTATAGAGAATTGGTGAAAGAACTTTCTGAAATAATGCGTGAACAAGTATGTGCTGAAATTAAATTATACATATCAGCATTCAGAATGTAGCTGCAATGTGAATTCTGTAGGAAAAGTGTATTTAATGCTTTACATTAAAAGACTGGGGCTTTTTTGGGGGGGTAGGTTGTTCGTTTGTTTGTTTGTTTCTATTGGAGTATGAGCATATAATGGAATTCTGGAACTTCATAATTTTTCATTTGTTTGTGAATTTTCTTCAGATGCTTTCTGAGAATCATAGAATCATAGAATGGTTTGGGTTGGAAGGGACCTTTAAAGTTCATCTGGAACAACTCCTCTGCAATAAGCAGGGACATTTTCAAAGAGATCAGGTTTCTCAGAGCCCCTTCCAATCTGAACTTGAATGTTTTCAGGGATGGGGCATCTACTACCTCCCTGCGCAACCTGCTCTAACACCTGTTCTACCCTCTTTTAGTTTAAAATCACCACCCCTTGTCCCGTTGCTACAGGCCCTGTTAAAAAGTTTCTCACCATCTTTCTTCTAATCCTGAAAGGCTACAGTCATATCTGCCCAGAGCCTTCTATTCTCCAGACTGAACAGCACCAACTCTCTCAGCTTTTCCTCATAGCAGAGGTGTTCCAGACCTCAGATCATTTTTGTGGCCCTCCTCTGGACCCACTCCAACAGGTCCTTGTCTTTCCTGTGCTGAAGGCTCCAGAGCGGGACGTAGGACTCCAGGTGGGGTCACAGCAGAGTGGAGTAAAGGGGCAGAATCTCCTCCCTCACCCTGCTGGCCACGCTTCTCTTGATGCAGCCCAAGATATGGTTGACTTTCTGGGCTGCAAGTGCACGTTGTCAGCTCATGTCCAGCTTTTCATCCACCAGTACCCCCAAGTCCTTCTTAGCAGGGCTGCTCTCAATCCCTTCATCCCCCAGCCTGTACTGATATCAGGGGTTGCCTCAACCCAGGTGCAGGACTCTGCACTTGGCCTTGTTGAAGTTCACAAGGTTTGCATAGGCCCACTTCTCGAACTTGTCTGGGTCCATCTGAATGTCATCCCGTCCCTCAGGCATATTGACCGCAACACTCAGTGTCATCTGCAAATTTGTTGAGGGTACGCTCGATCCCACTGTCTATGTCACTGATGAAGATGTTAAACCACACTGGTCCCGGTACAGACCCCTGAGGTACACCACTCATGTCCATCAGGACATTGATGCATTGACCACTACCGTCTGGATGTGATCACCCATCCAATTCATCATTCACCAAGCAGTCCATCCATCAAATCCATGCCTCCCCAACTGAGAGAAAGGGATGTTGTGGGGGTCCGTGTCGAAGACATTGCAGAAATCCAGACAGATATCAGTAGCTTTACCCTTGTCCACTGATATAGTCACTCCATCATAGGCCATTAGGTTTGTCAGACAAGACTTGACCTTCTTGAGCACTTGGTACACTGGAACAGGTTGCACAGAGAAGTGGTAGATGCCCCATCCCTGCAAACATTCAAGATCAGGTTGGATGGGGCTCTGAGCAACCTTACCTAGGGGAAGATGGCCCTGCTTATTGCAGGGGAATTGGACTAGATGAATGTTAAAGGTCCCTTCCAATCCAAACCATTCTATGATTCTATGATTTTATGATTCCAGGATACGATTAGCCGTCTTTGTGGCAAGGGCACATTGTTGACTCATGTTCAACAAGCTCCTCCATCACGTTAGTGAAATTAGGTCTTTTAAACAGGGACATCAGATGCTGATAATAGGGATGGATGTAGGAGCAATCAATGAGATACTAGCAAGATGAAGTTAATAAAGCAAGTCAAGAACTTCATGAGTTAAAGGTAAGCAGTTTAGTACTGAGTAGGAGAACTGAAAGGGTTCATATCACTCACATGTGGGGTTAAGATGAGGGTGTATTGAGACCAGTGTAAGTTTTGAAGAGCTAGTAAAGGGTATGGAGACTCTCAGTGGGAGAAAGAAGCTGTGTCAGCAGATTTTGGGGCATGTGAGAGTAGAAGTATGGCATTAAAATGGGAAAACATAGATCCTGTCATTTATGTGCTTCTAGGGAACTCCAGAGCTTTGGGAACCTTAATCTCCTTTAGCTTATCTGTCCTCAAAACCCCTTTCACAAACTCACTGTAGGTATTGGAATGACTCTCCATCTTGGTACTGGAGGACTATTTAATCCCATACACCCTTTAATAAGCAATTTCATTGCCCTACTCTCTCCTTCTGTGCTACAACTATGTGAGCTGATTGGACAGGAAAGAGGCAGTTGTCACCATTGCACATCATGAACATGGAAAAGAAAGAAGTTCTACTGAGTTAAACAAACTTTTAAAAAGTCTGAAAAAATGAGGCCTTCTTCTTGAAAGGTTATCTCTTGCAGTGGTATTTGTCACCCTGTTTCCCAGCTTCTCACTCAGCACTAAAGCAGAAGATCATGTTGGCAAGAACTAAAAATTAGCTGTTAATTTTTGTGGTAGTGGGCAAATGTGCTCTGACAGCAGAGACCTGAGGGGGTAGTGGGATTCTCGGTAGCACAGCTGACTTCCAACTCCTCAGACATATAGAACAGGCAATCTTAATTTTTATTTTAGTACTTTCCCCTCTCCACTGCTATGACCTGGCTCTGGGGACTAAAGCAAAAAATGACATAAAGAAAACGAGGTTTAGATTCTGGAATTGCTTTCTGTTGTTTTATGTTTCTTCAGATATAAAAAAAATATGTTAAGATCTTTCAATATATTTTTTAGAGCATAATCTCTTCATGCTTTTGACTCCCAAGTTGCAAATAATAAAACGTATTTCAACAGCAGTGTGGGTTATTTTATGTCTGATTATCAGAGAGATCTGTTTATGTGAAATTTATTTGACTGGGATTGATTTATTCAAGAGCTCTCTTTCCCACCTAACATTCTTACTTCTACTCTCCATAGCATGGATTCCCTATATCAATCCCTACCTTAGTACACTTTAGCCTGATGTAACCCAGTAACTCTCAATCTCTGATTTTGCCTGGGCTCCTGAATAAGGTATTTTAAAGCACTACTTCTTTGAAAGAAGGTCAAGTTACTTTAGCTTGAAGTTATATGCATGGCTTTTAAAGACAAATATAAAGTTAAGATCAGAAGTACAAGTAAATCATACTGAACTCTTCTAGAAACAACAGTCAAAGCAATATTAGGAGAATATAAATGAAAAAGTAATATTAGAAAAATATAAATGAAGACCCTTTACTCCAAAATTATTTGATTTCAGGTTTTTTTGTTTTGTTTTGTTCTGTTTTCAAGTATAGGAAGCATTCCACTAGGACAAAGTCATTTAATAACAGTCAAACTGAAATTCTCATCAAACGCCATGGAATTTTAACGTATATAGGGATTAAATAAGCATGACATTTGGCCCTGTTTGAGACAGGAACTCTGAGGTGTGAATTAAAACAAAAATAAATGGATATGACAGTATAGGAATATGACAGATACTGAGAACAAAACAGAGTCTTGGAAGATAAAATTAATAAAAAGAATATGTATTTAATACTTAAAGTATATTGTATATTTCAAAAAAATCAATTTATTTCATTGATTTTCATATGGGTCTAAGTACATTCATTCTTTCTTGACAGATGAGTTAGTCTTTTTGAAATAAGTATAAAACAGAGCATGTTCATGTTGAGAATAATTTCACGGTTATAGAAAAAAAAATAACCACAGAGTTCCTAGAACCAATTCCTGAAGGATCATGACACACCTTTTTATCAGTTCCTTGGGAATTGAGGAAAAAGAATAAAACAATGAAATATATGTTTTGATACATTCTAATATCAGAGGAGACACATTCTAAAAGACTGGTAAAATACACTTTTGATAAGGTTAAGATGTGCCAACAAAACTGACCCAATACATTCCCAAGGTAAAGAGAACTCCTGTATGCACCTGTTAGGTGCATTCTTGGGCCACAGCATATTGCCAGAATAGATATGTTTTTTCAGAAGTAGTAAGTTGTGAAAAGAACATCAGTGAAGAATAGCTAAGTGTACACAGCACCTAGATGACAGGCAGACAGCTCACCAACCTTTTAGACATTTACAGAACTTTTTATTTGGAAAAACAGTAACACTTTAGCAGACTGTATAAAAATGCAAATGATAAACCAGGAAAATATACAGCTGAGGAAGTGTATAACAGCTAAATTTCTGCAAGACCCACATGGGTTATCAGGATGTTTCCCTAGCAAGGAAGACATTGCTTCCCTCTAATTTGCATTTAGTTAATGGAAGTTTTTCCCTGATAGAAAAAAATTTTCTTCAATTTACTTAAATAAATACCGTTCCCTTGACCTCCAGTGTTTCAGGAGGGAGTACTTGTATTGATTTCAGAAACTGAATTAATCACAATGATTTACATGCATAACTAGCTTCTAGTGTCATTTTTGTTCGATGTGTTTGTAGTGTGCCCTGTCCTTTATGTCAAGCTTCACCACAGAAAGTATGTAGCAAGGAACTGACTTCAAAAATGTTCATGTTGCTTAGATAATATTCGCTGTTCAGCACTTGGTTTATGTGGTAGCTCACTGTCAGGATGGTGATTAGAAAATGCATAATCTACTTGAAATATATGTTGTCTTATCTAGAAATACATACCAAGTTAACCTCTTTCAGTTTTACTATATTTATAAGCAAGTTTCAATATGAAAACATAATCAGATGATAGGCAATGATAATATATATTTCTTCCACTGTAAAATGTATCTCATGTATTCTAGCTTTTTTGTCCATTATGGAAACATATAATTAAAAGATTGTGAAGAACAAAACTAACATAGCCTGAAGATATTTTGGAGAAAAACACAACCTGTCACACTCTTCCTGTCACCCCATGTTCAAAGATGAATAAACAAATTATTTTATTTTAGCTGACATTAGTAGTTTCTGTAATATTCATATAATTGATGTTTTGGGTTGTTACTTTTTTTGCATCTTTATTCTCTCTGGCTGGAGTGATCATAAGCATTTTCTGTAATGATCAGTTGGAAGTCAACATAAATTACCATATACTTTAACGTAACTGGGTTATTTAAGCTTGCAATAGACCCAGAAAGTACATTAACAGTCATGTATTTTATGAAAGGGACAAGAGCCTCCTCAGACTTTCAGTCTTCTTTATTCTCTCCTTTTGTTGGTTCGTTGTGCCCAAATTTGTATGCTCTAATGCTCTTCACTTGTTTTTGTAACCTGGTCTCCCTAGCGACCCTCATCATCTCACACCTTTGTAAGTCTATGTCCACCAAAATCCCATCTGTATTCCTAGTCTTTAAAAATCCTGAAGACTTGCTTGTCTATTTCCCAGCTTGTCGTTTAATAGAGGAGAACTTTTTTTCCCTTAGAGATTTCCAGCATCTATTATTTCTGAGCTCCTTAATCTGTGTCTTTTGAAGTGCTGCTCAGGTATTTAAATACCTGTAGAAGAGGCTGCTTTGCACCAGTGATTACTTTTCAAAAGAGATTCAGTAGTGGTCCCTAAAATTACATAACACCTTTGCCGTTTTTGAAGTGAAAGAAATAAAAAAATCTCACAGTGTTTGGCCACAGCTGAGAGTAAATCATTAAAATTTCAGCACTGACCTAAGATCAAACTCTATACAATGGTCATAAATAGATATCCTTTGATACAACAGGAATCTGTGGAAGAATCATGAATACTTCGAAATGCTGCCGGAACACTTACGTACCTCAGTCTGGCACTGAATCCCACAGAATAAGGATTATATTTCATTAACCTCTAGATCCAGAATCATTCTTCCTAGTTCTAGATAAGTGATTTAGGTGACTAATTGAGGACATAAACTACCTGAATTATCATTACGGAGAGACAGACACTCTTTATCAAAATTAATTCCCTTCCAAAGGATTCAGAAGTACAAAGAATGTACGGATATGCATAGGTTGCCTCCATACAGTGTCTCAACAGAAATGAGATGAATCAGTACTCTAGGTATCATGATGCACGTACAGTCTTGTTTTAAAATAGAGATTAATTTTTAATGCAGTCTCCAAAAATGACTATTCGACTAAAGACTGTCAGTTTAAAGTAACCTGCAAATGTAAGCTGTGGTATTGTGAAGTAAGTTAAACAGGCATTAGACTGGTAAATAAAAATAAAAGATATTCCAGCTCTAAAATGAAATATTTAAATAGATATTTAATCAGGGTAGTTAACCAGTAATGACACCAATTAATCAAGAAGTGAAAGCACATTCACCTTGTAACCCTTCCCCCACACCAGACCCATTACATTTTGAAAGAGATTGATTGTGTTTATAAAAAAGCCAAGACTGTAATTTAATTCTTACAAGACAATGTCAAACAGCTTGTAAATTCTGTGAGTACCAGAAATACAGTCCTCGCTCAGACTAAAGTCTTGTACAGTCAGTAGATATTTTGCTATGTAAGGAGTACAGGATCAGGCACTACTTGAATAAATAGGAGCTATAAATTATCATAGAAGGATAGGAGAAGGAAAAAAAACATTTTTTTTTCCCCCAAAGAAAACAGAAAAGTAATGGTCTTAAAGTATTCTAAAAACAAACCACACAAAACACATATACTTGCCAAAAGACAGATTTCATCCTGACACTCATTTTTATGCAGATAATCAAAAGAGGTTTTACAACAAGGTAAGATCAATTTTTCTAAGCCAAAGATGTCAGAAGATGGAGAAAGCTGGAATTGTACAAAAGCAAAAGAAGACTTGGCTTTACTAATGAGTCAGATAAGAAAATAGGCATACCAATAGAAAATACAACAGCACCACTTGTCTCTGACAGAAAGTATCAAGCTGTGTTAGTAAGAAACATAATTTTTAGATTTTACTTTATTGCCACAGTGACTTGCTGGGCAATATTTAGTCCTTTTTCTCTTCTACACAAGTTAATTACACTTATTTGTTTGCACATATCTCTTTTGTAACAGAAACAGTGATGACTGCTCAGCTCCTTCCACAGTGTTCTATTTTTTTTTTATAACCACTTGCGATCACAGTGTAGTCCTGCAATGCCAGCAAGAACAAGCAGCACACAGACACATGCAGGATTTTGAGAGACAGAAGTAACCAGGAAGGGTCAAAAAAGAGAAAACACAGTTGGGTTACATCTGACTGATATGCTGTTAAGAGAAAAAAGCAATCTGAGAACAAACACAGGACTGAATTATCCTCTCCTCTATTTAGAAAATTTCTGCAATTTTTTATAGTTTGAAGCATCGTATTCACAGAGTGACAGATCTGATAGGCAATGCTTTTAGAGAGAGGAAACAGCTAAATGACTGATGTGTGTAGTAAAGGTGAAGATCTGCGAGCTTCACAAGAAGATCAGCTGGCTTGAATCTAAACTGCACTGAGTGCCTCAAAAAATCCCAGTAATTTCATCAGTGTTGTATTTTTAAGCAGCTAATGAAGCCAGAGAACGCAACACTATATAGTTTCAAATAACTATGAATGATCCCTAGGGAATCATTATTATTAATATTTAAGATCATTATGGCTTAAATTTCCAAGATTTTTTAAGATATTGGTGAGCCATGATTTTTCAGATGTTTAATTCATCACATTTAAGAAGTGTATATTCAAAAATTGCCCACATTCCCATACTTCAAATACCTTTTGTATCTTGACTTCATTCTAACGGAAGTCTATTTTCTGAAGGAGAATGGAGGCCCTATATGAGAAAAGACTGAAGAAAGGTCTCTCCAACTCAGCATTGTTTTGATATGACATATGGTGCAGCAGATCATCACTGACCACTGTTAATGATCAGAAGGAATGCTAAAACCCTTTCCTTCTCCCACCAGTAAATTTCCCACCCGTAAATTTTGAATTCTTAGCTCACATATGTAAATCAGACGTAAATGACTATGTTTCCTTGATGGTTTTGGATTTTAACAAAGCTTTTGATATTGTCTCTCACAGTATCCTTCCACACAAAATGGCCACCATATAGCTAGAAAAGTCCGTAATACATTGGGTGAGCAATTGGCTGACGGGTTAGGCTCAAAGAGTTACAGCAAATGGGGTTATATCAGGCTGATGGCCAGTTACCAGTGGGGTCCACTGGGGCTCAGTTTTAGGACCAGTGCTCTTTAATGTTTTTATAAATGATCTGGATGCAATCTGGATGTGTCTGGATTATGTTCTTAGTCATATGGTTTAGAGCAGGGAGTTGGACTCCATGATACTTATGGGTGCCTTCCAACTTTAGGTATTCTATGATTCTATCACTTGACTTTGTGCAGTTTTAGAATTTGATGTTTCTGGGGAACAAAATGTGTTTCTTATTGCATCTGGCTGAACAGCAGTTATTGCATGCCACAAAACTAATTGATAATTGCTAAGGATGAAGAATCAGCCCTTTGAATACAGATTGGCAAAAGTAAGCTCGAAGACTGCCTCAGAAAAAACTTAGGAAAGACACTGAGCAGGTAGAAAGGCTCTTTCAACCCTTAAAAGAACTGGACTGCTGCTAAATTTAAGATCATTTCTAATAGCTCTTGGCAAGAAGCTTGACATATTCTCCAGCAATTACAGTAATTTAATTGTAGTTATCTTACAGTATTAAAGTGTACTAGGCAATTTCCTGTAATAAGCTTGATTAAGATACCTCTCATACATCTGCTGTCGGAGTTTTAAGTCTACTTTAGAAGAAGACGAATCACGCCCCATAGAACCTGTTTCTTTTCGTTGCATGTAAAGAGTGCCCAGATGGCTAGCTCTTAAGTAGAAGACTACTTTACAGATACATGTATTTGGACAGTTGAAGATTATCCTTCATGTGTACTATACATGTTTGGACAGGAATGATTCAGACTTTGAACTCATATTTTGCCTTTTTTCCATATGAGAAATATCAGTGTTACACTCCAACATAACTTCCTGAAATAGGAACTTCTCTATTTACAAACGTAACACTTCAAGCCACAGCAATAATAACATATAAAAGCAATCTCTAACAACAAAAAAAGAAACAAAAAGCTTCAGTGTAACGTCACACAGCACACACAGGTAGCAGTAGGAGGCATAAAGTCATATCAGAAAAGTAAAAGATCGCTTACAGGCATTAGGTACTTGAGCTCCTGGCTTATCTGTCATGTTTCCAAAGAGTAAATTATGGTACCAACCTAACCACAGAACCGTTAGGTAAGTCCTAAGTAATTTATCTAAATATCCCAAGACTTCAGAGGCCAGTCCTTTTTAGTTGTAATGAAGTAGTAAGTCTTGCAATGTCTGACTGAAATTAAGACCTTTCTAATGAAATTAATTATTAGCTGAACCACAGCAAAATTCCAGTCCTGACAACACCAAAGGATAATATTTTTGTGTATAAAAGCATATACACTGAAAGTTTAATGAATGCAAGTTTTTATGTTCTTCTTACAAATTCCTTCATCTACCTATCAGTCAGAGTTACCAGTTAGGGGCTATGTAATAAGCAGAATCTCTTTGTTGAGATTATACTTGAATTTTGTGTTGATACTTTTTTTAGCTCTGTGAGATATAAATCATTAGACAGACTTATTTAGAAATGTCCAGGCTCTTTGTTATTAATGTCTGAAGATAAGAATCTTAAGGTGCTCTCTTTTCACCAATTTAGGCTGAATGAAAAATCTATGTATTGTATTCTTGAAAAACGTTTCCTGTATTAAACCAGCCATGAGCACAGGAAGAGGACTTTTGTTAAAATTGTCTCAGGTTTTAATATCCTGGAGCCTGAGATGAAAAGTGACTTTGTTAAAGGTCAGTTTCCTGTCCATCAACCCATGAAGTTACCTGGAGATTCCTGAATTTCTATTTGTCTTGTTTCTCACATTGTTATCAACTTTATCGGTTTTCTAACTGTTATGATTTTTTTTCACATTCTGTTTCCAAATGAATAATCCTTTGACAAAAGTGTTCATATCCTTGAGATGTAGAATGAAGAGATATGAACGAGGCAAAGGTTGGATTTGGTGCCTCTACCATTTGTACTTCGCATTCACAATGACAAAGGCTGAAACACTGAAAGTCTAGAAATACGCACTGTTGTTGTTACAGAGACACAGCACATGGGAAACAGTGAAGTAAAAGAACTAACAGTCACTTATGGGCAATAATTCAAGGACTAATATGGTTCATAGGTATCCATGGCAAATGGCATTACTCTTGTTAGCAATGCTGGTTGCTTTCTTCAGGTGTTTACTGCAGATGGCACACTGTTTTCTCTCTGATAATGGTTCGATCTTGTCCGGATATAAAATTATTTGACAAAGGCCTGAAATCATTGTAGCACAGTTACTCCAGAACTTCTCTGTTCCAGCGTGAAACTGACAGAAAATCTTGAAAGAACTAAAAAATCTAAATAAAAATGTTGGACACTCATCTTTTTTTCTTTCACTAATTAAAACTGTCCATTCAGTTCTTCTGTTGTTGGTACAAGTTTGGCCTACCAAGGCTTTGACAGCCTAGGACTACGCATTATTTGTGCAAGTGGTGATCCAGGCTGAGACCTCTTTGGAGCTTGCTAAGAAGTTAAGGAATGCGATATTCTAAATATGAACAACTTTATTAGCTGAACTAATATTTTTTGCTTGGGTAGCTACATTAGCCAGAATTATATTGATCACTTAAGTCTTTTTAGCATGTTTGCATCACAGATGAAAGCATGAACTACAAAATAGCTGTCATAAGATACTTGAAAAGGAAAAGCAAAGGAATTAGCTGTAAGTCAAACACGGCATTTTTCCCTATGGGAAATGCTATCATTTACTATAGGTCAGCCACACATTTAATCTCAGATATGCTTCTGCTAAAACACGCAAAATATCTGTTTCCATTCAGCTGTCTCAAGCCTGTCTGCAGTATGGCAGAATAAATTATGTATAGAAACATAGAATCATAGAGTAGTTTAGATTGGAAAACACCTTTAAGATCATCGAGTCCAGCTGTTAACCTAACACTGCCAAGTCCACCCACTAAATGAATCTGTAAGTGACACATCAACACATCTTTTAAACACGTCCAGGGACGGTGACTCAACCACCTCACTGGGCAGCCTGTTCCAATGCTTGACAATCCTTTTGGTGAAGAAATTTTTCCTGATATCCAATGTAAATCTCCCCTAACGCAACTTGAGGCCATTTCCTCTCATCCTATCACTTGTTATTTGGGAGAAGAGACCAACACCTGCCTCACTGCAACCTCCTTTCAAGTAGTTGCAGTGAGCAACAAGATCTCCCCCTCTCAGCCTCCTCTTGTCCAGACTAAACAGACCCACATCCCTCAGCCGCTCCTCGTCAGACTTGTTCTCTAGACCCTTTGTCAGTTTAGTTGTCCTTCTCTGGACACGCTCCAGCACCTAGATGTCTTTCTTGTAGTGAGGGGCCCAAAACTGAACACAGTGTTTGAGGTGCGGCCTCACCACTGCAATACAGGGGGAATTCCTACTCCTGTTGGCCACACTATTTCTGATACAAAGGGTTATGCATATAAATAGTGTATGTTCAAATCAGCAGTGGTCATACTTTATATTCCTTTGCTGTCCTATAAAGAAATAGGATCAACATTTTAGAAACTGAAAGAAATTTCAGTGTCCAGGTTGGCTCTTCTCGTCTTTTCCGAGTTTCTGACTAAAAGTCCTGAAATAAACAAGGATTTTATTAAATGAAGTATTCAGGAACCAAGTTTTCTTAATTTTATGGTCTATGATTGATTGGTAATACAGATAAAAAAGGGGAAGGAAATAATGTAGTACATATGAATCTAATAAGTATGAATACAACATATTCATATATATGTATATATACATAAGTATATGTATATATATACAACACATACAAAGAAAATGTTGTAATGTATACAAGGAATCCACAGAGAATAAGCAAGAGAAACTAAAAGAAACAGAAACATGATGACAGAATCTTTGGAAGGTGAAGATTACTTTGTGTAACATTTAAATAAAAATACGTTTTTAATGAGGACTCTTAAACACATCGTGAATTGAATTCTTAAGTATATAACACCCCCAGCATTATGAGCTCTCTCTCCATATTTGGTGCCATGATAATATTTCCTACCTCATTATAATGCATTTCTATTTTCATGCAGGTAAAGTAACAGGTGGTATAAGATCTTTTCACATAGAAGACAGAAACATCATTTTTGCTGTGTAGGTGTTTAGATTTTATTAAGAAAATTGGTAGATTCAAGCTCCACTCCTTGAAGTCTTCAGATCACAACTTCAAACCTTCTCTGAATGTATGCTTTAGTCAAACATGGTTAAGAGTTAGTATGTTAATTGCTGTTAGTAGTTAATTAACACTATATGTATGAGTAATGTACAGTTATGCCTTTCTCCTATGTTCAGTGCCACTCATGATTTTAGAGAATCACCTGTTTTAGTCTTCTTTCATCTCTCCCTTTCCCTCCCTCCCATTTTCTAGTGTATTTACTGATTGCCTCTGCAGAAATGTGCTTTGATTACCTACTTGCCCTTATGAACCTTATCTAGACCTTTTGCAATGGGAAGGGAGGAGAAGTTCCCTAACTACACTCAGTCATCCAATGGGTTAACAGAATACCTTTAAGGATATTTTCTGCTTTGATTTCCATTCACATCCTAGTTCTTAGCATTTGGTTTACTTTCACGCTCATTCCTACCGAGCACTGCTAGTTTAACTGAACCACCTATCACAATCTTAACATCTAATTCCCAAGTAATATTACTAGTCACTTTGCCCAGGGAGGTGGCTCAGTCACCATCCCTGAAGGTGTTCAAAAGAACATGTAGATGTGGCACTTTGGGTTATGGTTTAGTAGGCATGGTGATGTTGGATTGATGGTTGGACTTCATGATCTTAGAGGTCTTTTCCAACCTATGATTCTATGATTCCCTTAGTGCTGTGTGGTCCTTCTGCATCTCTCAACTGTGAGAATAGTTTTGTATCATTAATAAATGTGTTCACTTCAATACACATGCTTTTTTCCATATCTTTTATTAATATACTGAACAGCATGGGATATATACATCCAGATCCTTAATGACCTCCTCATCTTGAAGAACTAGTCATTTTCTCCCTATGTTTTTTGTTGTTGTTCTTATAACTTAATTCCTAGAGCTTTTAGAAATCTTTATTGTGGACTTGACCAACTGTTTTTTAAAAGCCAAGTGCACTCTAATAGGCATTGTGAGTCTTGGGTTCTCTTTGCAAAAGGCATTTCAGCTCTTTATCAGTGTATCACCTTAGGCTGTGTGCTAGTTAATCTATTCTTTTAAACAGTCTCTACATTTTCCTCAACAAACTCCTCAGGCTTTTTTGGCTGTATGTCTTGGGATTTCCTTTGAAACTCCCTTTAAAAACTGGCATTTGCCACCTTTGTGACAGTATCTTGGCCACTGTCAAGATAGTTTCAAGCAAAAGTGTCTATGCCTATTTTATCCCTGAAATGCTTTAAAACTCTTAGGTGACTACCATGTGGTCATGGTAATTTGCTATAACTCTTTTTGTCAACCTGTTCTGCAGTGTCTTCCAGCAATGTTTTCTGATCTGAAACAATACCTCTATTGCTTTTCACATTGGGTTGGACTAGATGACCCACAGAGGTCCCTTCCAACCCCTACCATTCTGTGATTCTGTGATCTCCTTTCGAACTCCCTCCAAGCTTCTCTGTGTGTACCAAGGACTAAAAAAAATTGTATTTTTTTTTGCTGTGGCCTTGGATTATTTGAGTGCTCCGTTGTACTTTACTTGTATATTGATCTTAAAAGTTTCGGATGTAATTAGAATGGCCAGAAGTCATTTGCAAGTGAATTTTGTAACTCTTCAGTTTAAAAAAGATGAAAAATTTATGAAAATGAGGATAAGAATTATTATTTTACAAAAGAAACATAGGATATAGACTTACTGTGATAATGTATTTTTTCCTATAAGGCATTGCTGTAGTTTAACCCTGCAGCTAGCAACTGAGCACCAGACAGCTGCTCACTCACCCCTCCCCTTCCCCCACTTGGGATGAGAAGGAGAGTGGACCATGAGAAACTGCCAAACTCACGTTAAAAAGACTGAGCTCCTGGAATAGTTCAAACTCCCTGAAAAGAGTATTCCTGCCACCTGGCCAACCCCCATTTATAAACCAAGCACGACGTCTGTGGTATGGAATATTTCCATTGGCCAGCTTGGCCTAGCTGCCCCCTATGCTCCCTCCCAGCCTTCTCACTAGCTGAACAAGGGAGACTGGAAAAACTCCTTGATTTCTTAGCAGCAACTAAAACCATCAGTGTATTATCAACATTCTTCTCATACTAAATCCAAAACACATCAGCTACTGGGAGAAAAATGAACTCTATCCCAGCCAAAATCAGGGCAGGCATGTACTTGTTTCTCCGTCAAAGCTGAAAATGAGACATTTTCTATTGAATTATATGTAACACCTGACATTGGTGATTAACATTGCAGTCCAGGACACACAAACTAGCATTCTGTGATTCAAATGCTTCTGGTGGGGAAGAAGGAAATATATATCTCAACATTTCACACCCATCCCTAAAGAACACACCAACCCTAAATAAGTTGTAAAAAATGCATTACAAACACATTCCAGGAGATGAAAATTCACCAGAGCATTCAAAGAAAATAAAACACCAGAGCAAGCCCTCTGACTTTTTGACCCACATTCAGTCCTGTCTTGTGTAAACAAAACTTGATGTAGGTCAAAACATTGAAAATTCTATTCTGAGTAAGCTTCTTTTGGGTAAACAGGATGCTTGATTTGAATATTTTTATTTTTTCCTCATATAATATGTTCTCTAAACATGCAAATATATATGTGGGTTTTTTTTATAAACATAATATCGATATTTTTAATTTTCACTAACAAATATTCTGGTGTTATTTTAATACTCAAGCTCTTCAAGGTAGTGATAAGAATCTCCTATCTTCTCTTTATTATTGTAAAAATGGTTTTTCTAGTCATTCTGCCCTTTTTACATTGTGAGCAAAGCTGAGACTAGATTCCAGTAACAGATATGTGTCAGCTCTTTTATCTTGCTAAGGTAACATAAAAATCTCCACGCACAAATGCAGCAAACATTACTATTTTTAATAAGGTAATGGAAAAAAAGAACAAGCAGTCTCGAATGAACTTGCATGTGAGTAAGCTAATTTTCAGAAGCACTAGCCTTAAGAATTGCAGTTGAACAGACCTACTTCTCTGAATCAAGTAAATATTTATTTATCAAAGATAAATTGTGAATGTGTGATTCCTGATCATGGGTGTATTACAGTTCAAAATCAGTTTCCCACAGGATCTTTCTCACTGCATTCGGACTACCGAGCATCTTCACAGAAATACTCCTTTCTGCCTGTAGCAGTAGAATAGAAAAAGGTAAAAATTGAGCTTGCACTGTATTTTAAAAGTACTCTTTGTGACTACAAGACCAGCTTTAATTTGCAGAACTATGACACAGATACATGAGATTTTTTTTAATTTAAATGAGATTTTAAAGATGTTACTGGAAGTCAATTAATTTAAAACAATTCTAATCAAAATTTGATTTGTTATGGTATGTGAATGGGAAGTCAATTTTTCATCTCCGTGATTTTTCCTCAGAGACTATGATAATTCTGTTATACATCATTATAACTTTGAACACTGCTGCAGTTTGATGAGATCAAACAGAATGATACAGAACAAAACAGAACACTGTATGGTGTGTTGTGGCTCAATAAAACAGCAAAATATTTGTCTAGTTTTCAAACTGTTTAAAAAGTGAATGAGAAACCTTGTTTAGAAAGCTTTCAGGTGGTTCTTCAAGAATTTTTTTTAAAGTATTGATATATTTTTTAAAGCATTCAAATTTTTTTTACATAATTTTACATAGAGATAAAAAATCCAAAGACTAAATATTTTTTTAAAGATTCTCTAGAACTGTAGAAGGAGGTTTTACCTTGACAGATTTGTAAGCAAGTAATTTACAGCATGAAATGTACTCTGCTAGTACTTTACATTGGTAATTTGTAGTGAGCCAATATTTGAGGTTCATCCCACCTAATCTTGGACAATTAATTAATTGGCCTACCTTTCCTTAGTGACCATAGAGAGAGTTTGACATTTTGCCTTCATCTGAATGTCAAGGGTAAAGCCCTGAGCATCCTTGTCTGACCTCATGGCTGGCCCTTCTTTGAGCGAAAGGTTGCGCTGGAGAACTCCTGAGTTCCTTCTAAATTGAACCATTCCACGTTTCTGAGAAGAATGATAGTCCAAACTACATTATGTGAGGTTCCTTTTTACACTTTGGCATTTATTATGCTTCTGTTTAGGTTTCTCACCCTGAAGATGGTCTTGTGGCACCACAGTCACATGACTGTCGGTATGAAAGGTGGCTGATTTAAAACTAGTGTTATTACACCATACATTGTCACAACAATGAGTATAATGGAAACAAAGTGCTGGGAACAGAATGGGAGAGGTTTTGGGTGAAATAATAGCTTTTAAACCATCACATACATCACAGAGTATTGGAAATTATTACAAGCAGAGGTTTTGAGTGCATTTTTTCTCATCTAAATATCGCATAGTTGAAATTGCCCTTAATTTTGAAAAGTTTTGCTCCTTAAATATGGAAAACAAGGTAAATATCTTAGAAAGTCTTTATGAAGTAATTGAAATTACCTAAAAATATTTAATTCACTGTCTGGTAATACAATAATTTTTTAACAAATCTACAATTATTTTGCTACTACCTATTAACATGTATCACTTTGATTCTCAGAAGACGTATTAAAATCTTGTAATTTCTGTTTAAATGTATGCCTGTATACAAAACTGTGTAGTGCACTATATGACAATTATTTTCCCTGCTAGGCAATATGTGTCTATTCATTTTAAGCAACTACCTCTGAAGGAAACAAATGGTAAACAATTTATGTGAAGAGGACCTAAGAGCTATCACAGTCCTTTGGAAAATATGTTTTGATCACAGATTTGTTTAATGGTTGTAGCTTATAAGTTCATAAAATGAATGTAAAACATTTAAAACAGAATAAAATGCTCTTATATAAGAGAATATATATTGCAATTCACATTTTTAAGAAAAAAGTAAAGGTGCTTGGACCTGTCAATTTTGATCTTGGATAAGGATGAGTGTATGTAGTTGCTGGTAACTGACAGTGCCTGAAATAATAACAGTAGCAAACCCATCAGAATCTTGAATCACAGATGCGCATATAAGCTATGGAATCTTTATGCATAAAATTTTGGGGAATTATTCATGCATATAAATGGCATTGTATATTTATTTATATTTTGGCAGTAGAAAGTTTTCAGTCTGGCTTGATTTTTAAGGTTGCTCTTAACCTAAAAATTGCATGTCTGTTTAGTTCTTTTTTGCCTTTTATTCTTTTAATAGCTCATCCTCTTACAACTGTAAAATATCCCAACAAATACATTGGAAGCACAACCTCAGAACATTTAATATGAATAAGCTGTAAGAAATACATCGGAGTTTTTAAAATAGATTATAAGAAGAAAATCTCAACTTACTATTGAATTTTTACGCAGACTGAATATTGAAAACTGTCCTGAGTTCGGCTGGGATCGGCTTAATTTTCACAAGCAGCCAGCTGGGCTGACCCAAACTAGACAGTCAAATGGGATGCTTTGTACCATGTGATATCATGCTCCTTACTGAAGCTGGGGAGATGTCTGGAGCAAGGTGATTTGCTACTTAGAAGCAAGCTGAGCATCGGGTCATGAGAAAATTACACCCTGTATATTCTTTTTATCAGTATTACCGTTGTTCTTTTCTTCTCCCTTTGCTGTTCATTTAAACTGTTTTTATCCCAACCCACAAGTCTTGCTTTTTCCTTTTGATTTTTCTCCCCACCCCACCATGGGTGGGGAGGAGTGAGAGAGCAGCTTCGTTGTTCTTTGTTGCTGACTGGGGCTAAACCATGGCAAAAATGAAAGACAGTCTCTTTATTTTGCCTGCCATTTTTCATTTTTTCCCACTGTGCTTCATAAGAGATCTTACAAAGCACAGGACAGAAAACAAGTTTTTGTTTTTATTAAAATTTACTAAGTTTAGTGAAATTTGTATATTGCTCTTTGCGCTTTCCAGGTATTTTTCCTCGTTGTTTTTCATTCTATGTAAAAAACTGGGTGACTAACATAAACAGATGTGGGAGTAAATGTGCATCCTACAGATAAGTTGTAAGATCTTGTATGTTGTTATAAAGACAAAGCAGAATGTCCAGTAAAAAGTCCAAAAGCCTGCTGTTACTCGAGAAATTGCAGTTGAATAAAATTCATTTGGTGAGGTTTTTCATAGGTGGATTACGAATAATATACAGTGTGTACACACACAGCATATCTAAATTACTCTAATTTTTCTTCAAGAAGGTTCTGCTGTGATTTAATCTATATTACAAAATTTGATATTTCTAATGCTGGTTACTGAATTCCAGTACTATCAGAGCATTATCTGAAAATGCAATATCACAGCGCCCTTTGCCTGCAGTGGCAAGCTCTGGCTGGGATCCAGTGCTGCTGGATGATCTCAGGTGTGCCTATGTGTGTGCAACATGTGGTGGAGTGTGTGACAGGAAGAGCAATTAGGAAGACTAGGGGAAGTCCATCCGTTTTCTTTTGGTACAACTGTTGGCTTACGCAAGCTTAAATGGATTGTAAGTTTAAAACTCTATATTTGTGAACACTCATGCTATTTTCAGTGGTAAGAAATAGCACTTCCAGATGTGTCAGGCCACTTACAGTCTAGAGGTATATAATTTCTTCATCGATTGGGAAACAAATATGTTCCCATCTTTGTAGTTCAGTTAAGTACTGAAGTTAGCTGAGATGAAACTGAGCCTACGTAACTGACAGAATTTTCCTTCTGAATGCCTATTTTTCTATTTTTCTCCGAAGAAAAGGTAGACAATTTGTTGATAGGCATAAACAGTAGTCACCTGAATTCCAGCATAATACAAATATTATGCACATTCAGTTAGATTTCAAAGATTATAACGCAATACCAGATTTTAACTGTTCTGGATCTAAACAAAAATATTTTAATTTATTTCTTAAAGTCTATTAATATGGAAAATAACATTAATTTAAGTGATAGGATTAGGGTTTTTTTAAAAAATATTCCTCATTATTTTTAACCACTCAGCCATTGCCTCATTTCCCAGGTACAGAGGTTGTGTTTATGTCAGCAACTTGTATCACGTACTGTGTATTTTTTAATATTCTGTAGTGCTGAATGAGCATCAACCTTAAAGATTCTCCAGCTGTCTATGGCCCCCTTTTTGCCTTAGCAAAACAGAACAATCTGAAGGAAAAAATACTACATCATACTATGTAATAAGTACGTTAAAGAAATTTGAAGTGCAGGATAGGAACTTTCCCAAAGCTACATGAAGCACATATCTGAGGTTCGCTATGGTTGATGATAAAGTAAAATTCAAAGAATTCCAAAATTTATACTTCTTGGCATCTGAAAATTCTCCAGCATTTTTCCCAAAAATTACAGCATAAGGTTAGGAGAAAAAACTTTCTTTTCCCATCTACCAGAGAACCACCCACTTAAAACTGCCCAAAGAGAAACATTACAAATCTTTTGGTGTTTCCAGGGTTCCATTTCCTCCAAAACCTACCTATCTCACACACAGCTGCTTCCCCAGTCTCCCCAGTGAGACTCTCAGCTTCCTTCTCACTTCCCTGGCAGAGCAGACACTACAACTCAGTCTTCTTACTCTAAGACAGAGAAGAAAAAGCCTTACTTCTTTCTTTGAATGGGTAATGGCGAGAAGAAAAGTTATTTTAAAGAAACAGAAGTAAAACATACATTTTTTAAATTAAATAATACAAATAATACATATAATACTTCTGTCTTACCCCTTCAATATCAGTAGTGGCACAAATCACCAGTGTCACTGACACACTTAACTGTGTTAGTACTTGATTTTTATAGCTGGCTGCATTGATAATAGCACTTCGGATTAGTTGAAACGCTGTATGCTGGTGAAAGCAGAGCTATTCCCTGGAAGGCTATCAGTACATTGAGCAGATTATGATTACTACTTTAAAATAAGTTGCTTTCTGAAACTCCCTGTATCTTCTTCCCCAGATTTTAAAATACACAAACAAATAAGTCTTGTCTCTGAATTCCATACTGGCATGCACAGAAATATCAAGCAAGAGGATGAGACAGAGCAAGGGATAACTATAGTGGAAATTTTACATGTGTTACAGAAATGAGAGTCTATCATGCCAGTTCATTTAAGCTCCATTTATACTTGAAGTACTTACCAAGAAACTAAAAATGAACAAACGCCCTGTAGGGTCTATTCAACAGCATTAGCAGTAAACTAGCCCCCACTGCATCAGTTAAAAGTTACGAGTTCTAAATTCACGTGGGAGTTAGGGAAAGTTTATCTCTACTATGATTATATCAGACTGATTTTATCCCCTCATCATATGAAGTCTCCATTCTTTTTCATGCATAATTGTCATATTATCGTGGATATGTCACTAATCTGTACAATTATCCACCTACACTGCTTTTCAATTAAAGGATCACAGTACGCATTGTGATAGCATATTCTTGAAAGGCCACAGTTTCTGCCTGCAAGCTAAGAGTTTTGCTGTTAGAAAAAGGGTATGCACTGATTTTTACCAGACATTTCATCTTTGGTATAGCTCAGCATGTACAAGAAATATGAAAGAGGCAATCCTCAGTCTCTTCCGCTGACAAATATTTAATAGAACAGCAGTGGCTGTAAGTGTTGGTGGCCTTGGTTCTGAATTGAAATGTCAGTAGCAGCAGTATAATGCAGTGTCTATCTCTTCACACACTTCAGAGAATGAGATCTGAGTGCTATCCTTCTAACAAGTCACTTTAACAATTATCAGTGCACACAGGGACACACCAAAGAAACTAACGGCACAAAAATGTTCGAATCATTGCAAGAGGATTTGTGATACACCATTTGCTGCCTTTTCAAAATTCAAAAAGTTATGCATATTGAACATGGAATTACATACTGCAAAGTACTACATGTTAAGTAAATTAAAACATTTTTAGTAAGATGGATGTTGTCCCTCCACAGATAAAGTGTAGATTCCAAAGAGTCAGTAATTACATTTTGGAGGAAAAAGGTAACAAATTCTGCTTAATTTTTTTTCAGGGAAAAAAAAAAAAAGTGCTAGATGTTTATAGGTCTAGGAAAAGAAAAAACATTCCAAACAAACAGAAGTTGTTTTAGTATCATCTTGCTTTTTGCATGTATCTTCATCTTGAAGACGAATAACAGTTTTCTGTATGGTGTCCAGATCAAGAGTTAATTCCAGTTGATTTTTCCTGTCTAAACAGACCAAGAAGGCAGAATTTTACTCACAATCCAGCACATCAAATTCCAATCTGTGAACAGACTCTACAGGGTCTGTGAATGAATCCACAGGGAAGAGTGTCTGGGAGCCCATCTATGTTGTCAGTTAGGTAGTAAAAGACACAGTCGCTGTCTCCGATGCACTTGCCTCTGTTTCCACAAGTGATCTACGTGGTAATTTCTTGCCCAATGCACTCTTGTGCATATACAACTATTAACTTATTCATTTCTGCTTATCACTAAAAAAACCCCATTGTTTAATTTCACTGTTTCTCTGTACATTCACAACATGCTCATGTGCTTTATGGATTACTTCAGTTTCTGCTATCTAACCTATCATTATTTTTTCACCTTTCATCTGAGATTTAACATTTCTTCTGCTTCACCTCACCAGTAAAAAAACTCTTCCTCCACATTTCTGGGTAATCATCTGGGTCAAAATCATGTACCCTTTCAAAAAAATTCATGCCATTTTTCATATTGTCTTCTCTAGTCTACTATTTAATAAATGACATACCCATGTCTTAATTAGGTCTGGATGCTTTCAGACCTCAAAGGGCTAAAGTGGGGTCTGGGGTGTTGATATCACACTAGCCACATACAGACTGGAGTACTGTGTGACTGTCTCATCCCTACTTGTTTTATTTGTCTTGAAGATATGAGTTAACTCTGCCATGGCCACTCTTCTACCCAGATTGTTATTCAGCTGTGTTACTGTGATCATTTAATGACTGAGTTTATTTCCTCTTCCCCCACCTACCTTCTCTGATGAAATTACCTGTTATATTCTCCTATCTATACATTTAGCATGGACTTTCTCCAGGAAAAGGTCATGAAACAGTCTAGCAAATATTACTTTCCTGTTATAATCCCTTCACCTGTTACCAATGTCAATGCTTCTCATCTGCCTTTTTTAAGCATTTTTTTTTGTTCGGCTGTATCAAAGTAACAGATTTTAATACACTGTTAAAAAAAGGGCAGATGCTTTGGTTATTCTTCCATCTTGAATCCTAGTAGTAAATTCTAATGTATTAATTCAGTACTACTCTGTGACCCAGAGAACAGATATAGATTATGTACATAAAATATGCATAGTTATCATGTCATCCTCTGAAGACTTTTTCTCCAATTTATTGTGCTGTATATATTGTTGTATATTAGTGTGCATTGAAGAAAGAGAGTGCTGTAACTTTCTCCTTGTAGAGGGCTTAGTAAAGTAGATTTTAAACCTTATAGGCAATTCTAGCTGTTACCTCCTTAAGGTTAGTATTAAATACTAGAAAAGAATACAAAGCCTATACTTTGGCCCAGATGAACAGCGATTATGTGAAAGAATAGGTTCCATTCTGTGCTGTCAATATCTAACTGCCTGGAGGTTGACTATATGTGAATCATCTATGCATCTATTGCAGTCAGAGGATGTCTGGGGATCTATTCCATTTCTTAAATATAAGCACATAGTGTAATTTGAAATGCTTGGCCAACACCATAGCTTCTTTTTTATTTCTGGTATGTGGCACTGGACCACCAAATCCAGGCTCATTGGCTCAATGGATTCCAAAGACTCCAGATTCAGGTGACTTATTTTAGGGATGGAGGAGTAGCTCTCCAAACTCTGCTATGCCCATCTGGCAATATTTTCTTAGGCTCCACTAAAGAAAACCCCAGGAAGAGAGAAAATGGATAGGAAGAACTATGTGATAGATATGACAGCGGAGATATGGCATGCTTATGTCTTTCTGGAAAGCCAGCAGGGTCTAGACAGGATACCTTAGGGCATCTCAAATAGTACATTTGTGTAACTAAATCCCACCTTACACTGTTGATCTTCATTGACTATAGCAGGATAGAGTGGGTTGACCCTGGCCAGCAGCTCACTTAGTCCTGCTGATCCCAGTGGAATGGCAAAGAGCATCAGAAGGGCAAAAGTGAGAAGAAATCAAGGGTTGAGATGAAGGCAGTTTAAAAAGTGAAAGAAAGAAGAAAGAAAGAAAAAAAACCAAACAAGTGATACAAAAGCAATCACTGAGAGCACTTCCCACCAACAGACCAATGTCCAGCAGACCTCTGAGCAACTGCTACCTTGGAAAGACTACCCCCAGCTTTTGTTGCTGAGCATGGTGTCATATGGTATGGGATATCCGTTTGGTCACTTGGGGTCAGCTGTTCCAGATGTGTCCGCTCCCTTCTTCTTGCCCACCCCTAGTCTGCTGTTGGGGGGGGGCAGAATGGGAAACAGAGAAGTCCTTGGAGCTGTGCAAGCACTGTTCAAGTAACAGTTAAAACATCGTTGTGTTAGCCACACTGTTTTAGTCACAAATGTAAAACATATCATCACAGAGGCTGCTATGAAGAAAATTAACTGCATCCCAGCCAGACCTAGCACACAGAAGCTCAGACTAATCTTGATCTCTAAAATCTGGAGTTGAATCACACCCACATAATATTTTTTTTTTTGTTTTTTCACCCAGCTCTTACTAAGTAAGAAATTTTACTCATTTTTGATGCAGGCAAGTGAGCTGTGGACCTTTTCAAGAAAAAAATTCAGTAGTGTGTGCTTTGTCAGAAGGCAAGATGTAACGCTAATGCTTTTCCAATCCATATCAAATGCAATCTACATAAAATATGTCTTTTACTGGTCCTTTCATTAGAAAAATATTTTAAAAGGGGCAAAGGAGAGAGATAAATGAGTGCTAAGCTGTCTTAGCAATGATCTCTCCCGATTAATTTAAGATCATATAAGCAGAGGTAAAATAAGATTAAAAAGAATGAGTAAATTAGCCAAGTGAGCTGGGGAACAGAGAAAGAGAAGTAAGCTTCACCTGCCATAGGTATCATTGGTTTCTGATGATTACGTCACAAGAATAATAATCAATACTACATTTTAAAAGAAAAATCAGTTCTTTTAATTGTAGGTCATCGTCAGAGTGTGTCTATAGTGGTCAGAATTGCATAATTTCTCTGATTGCAAACAGGAGTTAGATTACTCGGAAGAAAAAAAGTTAGATTCTCAGGAGAGAAATATACCATTATGAGAAAACTTCAGATATTTCTGTGTCTTTTTCTGTGCGGTAAGAACACTGAATTTTATCCCAGAGCTAAGATCATGGTTAGATTGACAAATGGTACTGAAGTAATCTGTTCTCCTGACAAAAAATTATTGCAAAAAGGAAAGAGAAAACCACAACCTTTATTTGTCCTTGTGACTATAATAGCATGACTACTGTATTCAAAAGGAATTCTTGTTAAAAAGACCTGTTATAAAGACCATAATGAGAATGAAAAATGTTAAGGAATCAACCAATTTATCTTGCAAGCTTTATATCCTTTTCTCATGGTGCTTTTCTTTGACTCTGGGCGTGGGATTTTCATGACACTACTCCAAGTTATCTTGCTCTTTTGTCTGGTTAAAGATGAGAGACAAGAATTTTTTGAGCAAATCTATGCTGCTCCATTTCAAGGGTGGATGTGGGGAAAAAATGCATCATACATTTCACAGAGCGATTAATCAACATTTGGTTTGAGATCTTCCAGTGAATTTAAAAACTGAACAAGAGTAATGAAGTGCAGGCTAGAGGGGGAAAGTAAAGTCATTATTTATGTAACTGAGTGAAATATGAACACGTTTATTGGTTACTTTCATCTCCAGAAAACCTGTATGTTACTTATCTTTGCTGGGATTTATCTTAGGCAACTTTATCAGTCTAAAAAGTAAGTCACTGTGTTAGCGTTTGCCTTAGGTTCTCTGGAGATTCAGTGGGGAAAGCAGGTATTTCCAGCTGAAGAAGACTACTCCTAACTCAGTAGGAGCTCAATAAAATTCATTTTGTTTGTGCTATATGGCTACCAATATAGTTCACACAATAAGTGCTTTCAGAGTATAGCTTCCATTTCTGTCTTTTCATGTGCCTTTCACATTTGTTGCCTCGGTAAGCACTGCCTCAACCTCTAGGAATAATTTTAAATTAAACAATTCTTTATTCTTTATTTATAAATGTCATGGGTTTGTGTCTTAAGAAGGTGGCAGCGTGATTCCAGCTCACCATCTATCTCACAGTGTAGTTTTGTAACAAAGCTCTCACATGTTTGTCTATAGCAAATGTGATTAATGATCACTTGGCAAAACTATCTGGGTTGATGAATTTGAGGTTTTTCCAAAATGTCACTTTTAAATATGATAAATATATATTTAATACAACAACATAACTAGGTTTAATCATGTATTTTAAGAGTGTATTTACATATTTTAATTTTGTGCTACACAGAGGACCGTCAAGATATAAACACTCTTATTTCAAGTTAAAAGTACATGATAAAAAGTAAACATGCAATTTACAGGACAAGTTGTCTCAAAAGAAATCTGCACAAAATAAATACCCAAAGTTATATAAATACAGCAATGAAGAGACCTGGGTCATGAAACTACAGCTTTTGTTTTTTTTTTACATGTCTCAAGAAATAACTGGTGGCTGTAAATTTTTAAGACCGGGATGAAACTGTTGTGGTAAGTTGAGAAATTGGAAATCAAGAGGAATCAGACAGTACCTTTATAAGTATCTGTGTTATAATATCCTTTTCAACCAAATATAACATTTTTGAAGAAAAAAGTTTCTGCTTCTCAACAAGGATTTTATAGTCAGATCTTAACAGAAAGATGCCATCTGCATCTTTTCACCGGATGAAAATGGCAAAAGTTGTATGTTTTAATCAACACCAGAACTCTAAAGAAAACATTTATTGATAATTATTAATTTTTCAAACACTTCACTTTATTTTTGCAGAATACAGTCGGTGAGTTCATTTTGACTCCCACCTGCCATGTGGTGGCCCGAGTAATCTTTCCATCTACAGGTAACTACAAGGTTGCATACATATATTAGATACTGACCTTTATCCAGGCCTATATTAACAGGAATTAATTACAACAGTATTTAGTTGCTGAAGAATTAGTAACCTGCTTTAAACCTATTGTTTGGCTTTTGTTAAGACAGAGAAGCACCTCCAGAGGGTGATTCATCCCTTATGATGACAAACATCTAAAATAATTGGGAGGAATCATCATCTCAGAGGGTCTATTTCTTCCCTATGACTTCAGAGCAAGCTGATGTGACTGTGAAAGGGATGGAACAGATAGTGAAAGGAGTTCTACCCATTGACACCTGAGTGTAAGAGTACCACATAACTCAAGGAAGAACATACTGAAATACCTGAGCATCACAGGATGGGACTTATATCCAAATTTAACCATCTGTTCTAAACTTGCCATCCAGGTTTGCTCTGTAGACAAAACCACTAATACTTTCAGTGGCTCACTTCTGAGGTGGTGTTTTATGATGTGAAAGTACTAAAACCAGTAACGGTCTCCAGGTAATTTTGAAATACGGGTACACAAAAATCATACTGGCGTGGCCTTAACACCTAGGAGATTGCTTCATCTTCCAGAATGCACGGCTGACATCTAACAAGTACCAGCGGAAAAATGTTCTTGGCATGGACGAATTTTCTTCTTTCCCAAGTCAGTAACAACCTGTGCATTTCTCCTTTAGCTTTCAGGAAAAATAAGCAGTATCAGTGGTACAGTATTCCAAGGAATTAGCATCAGTTAATACCTACACTGATGCTACCTTTCAGTTACTTAAGGAACATTAAATCAGTTCCATTTTATTATAATTTTTAAATAGAACAGTGAAAAATTAACCAGTCATGTCATTTTCCAGGGTAAAATAAGTCTAGGTCTAGATATAGGCGTAGGCATAGGTGTAGGCGTAGGCGTAGGCGTAGGCATGTAAGACTTTGAATTTTATGACTCATATTTAAGTAAGTACTTAATTTTACACACACACTTACTCAGTATTCGAATTCCAGTTTAGTATTATCTTGAACTGAGACCTGAATATTGAAAGGTTGTCTATGTGAATACATTCTGTACTGGATTTTTGAAGACAAAGACTGTCATTAAAACACCTCCCATCACCACCCAGTCTCTAAGAAATTAGTACTAACTTTCTTTTAATTCTTCTGGGCACAGTTTCAAATAAAGCCAAAAAACAAAAAACTATTTGCCCAATAAGTTAACTTAACTAAGACTGATTCATTTTTAACTCACATTACCTAAATTTAATTTCTTCAAATAGTCTGCTGAGTGTAATGTAAAAGGAAATCTCAAAATTTTATACTTTTATGTAAGCAGGTTTTTTTACAGATGGTAAATCATTCTACCTAATGAAAAGTTTACTGTCTACCTATAATTCCAGACAGTAACAAAACATCAAGAGTAGCAAATCAGGTTATATCTAGACAAGATAAGAGAGCATGAAGTCCATGTTTGTGTGTGGGATATGGAGAACCACTGTGACGAAGAGAAGCATAGCTAGGCAAAAAAAACAGTTGAAGATTATGCATCCATCTAGAAGCTAGACTATGTGGTAATGTAAAGAGGGACAACATTCATAACATTAATGAAAGTCAAATTTTCATACTAGATTCCCTGGTCTGATCCACTCCGCATATAGGAATCTGGTCATTTTCTATTGATTTTAGCTAGCCTTCTGAAGCCCCTGCATTACCTGCACAGTAAAAGTGACCCAGATTTGGCCCAATGTTTCTGATTCAGAACTGTATTGTACTGTTATGACACACAGAGTTATCAGTAAGCACTGGAGAAGTAACTGAATCTGTTTCTCCACCACACTAAAGCCTTTTTTAACTCAGTGACAATGAAATAATTAGTTCATCTGATAACCTGATTATCTTTGTACAAAAATAAATAAAATTGGGTAGGTTATTTTACAATTTTCATTTTCAGAGTTGATTTTAAGGAAATCTCAGACACACCATCTAAACTCAGCTGAAATGTGATCTGAAATTAATGAGCAATAAGGCTATTGCTGGATTTTGATGTATGTTAATATTTCAGTATAATTCATTAGTTTATGTAATCAAAGAATCTAATTTTCATGGTAATATTTCAGGTCATGAGATATCCCCAAATTTTATTTTAAAAAGGTAAGTTTGTGTTGAATACAGTGCAGTAATGAAATATTAGCCTACTTAAGGCTTACTTACGAAAAAACATTTTTAAAGGAAAATTTGAGATCTAAGAGAAGGAAATAACTGCAAAGAATATGTGCAGCACTTAAGCAGTTACAACATTAATCGTTTATAACTAAAGCAGCTGTGCTGTGTCAGTAAGAAATAAATATCAACCGCACTTCTAAGGAAATGCATGTAAATTAAGATCTATGGATCAATGTGTATCCATGGAGCTTCAGTGTCAGAAGAGTGCCCAGCCTATCACATAGCAGGGCTACTCAAGAAACAAGATTTTCATATATCAAACAACAGAAAACAAGGACAATCATACAAAGAATCTTCTATCTGCAATCATTAAATAAACACTCCCCCCCAAAAAAAAGCATTTTGCAGTTTAGTTTGATAACGCAAATCTCCAGCAAATCTCACAGCAGTAGTGAAACAAAAAGTGCTCATTTTCCAATGGCGGAGAATTTCATGCGATCTTCTGAACTGCAACACCAATAAGCAATTTCCTACCTTCTATGGCTCCTGGGATGAAGAGGCAGACATATTGATCTAAATGTTAGTAAAGCATCAATTGGCAAGAGAAGTCTGAGTGGTATTTCAACACTCTGCCCTTTTCATCAGATGGAGGGGGAGGTGAGAAAGGAAAGGATTTTCCTACTAGACTATTATTTTTCTGAAATAAACATACATATTCTCCTTCACTCCTTCATAGAGAAGGTAAAAAGAGATTACAAATATAAAATCTGTTCATTACTTTTCATACACAAAATCTTACATGAGATACACACCAGAGAAGAAATTCTAAACAGTATTTTGTATGATTTTGTCCTTCAAAAAGTTAAGAACTGCAGCATAGTTTTTACGATAAAAATTTCAAGTGATTAAACAGTGGGAAAAATGTTATGTGACTTTTTCCATTACTCTGACTTCAGAGGCAGAAGACAAGTGCAAACTATAAACTAGCCTTCTGATAAAGTCAGACTCTGAAGCCCGATAGCCTCAAAATGCAGTCTTCTCACTGCTAGCAGGTCTCAAGACTTCCTGGGGTTTGTCAGGGATATTCTTGGTCTGCTTGGAGAACAACTAGAGATGACTATTGCCCAACTTGTTTTAGCTTTAATTTAGCTTTGTACAACTGTGTGGTGCAACATTTTTTGTTACAATAATGTTGGTATATTTCTGTAACTAAGCAATTATAAAAAGTAGTATTTATTCTCTGTAGCTATAACACCATGAACTGCACAAATAGTAAGTCAACAATGCCCAGTAACAGCTGGGCCCATCTGAGTTAAGGGATCCTACCTACCACGACACGTTTCTCACTTGTTGCATAGCATCTTCTCGTGTTGAGGCTAGATAATAAGGTAAATTTTCCATCCTGTTTTGAATGGACTATTGCTGAGATACTTCTGATAGGGAACTTCTGGACATACCCATTGGGAGTATTTTAAGAGTCCCCTGAGAACAAAGCAGTGTTTACTCTCAGCTGTTTATTTAACCTGGTAATACAGGTGTCAGGGAAATAATTCCCTGCAATTAAGGCACTATAATTTTCAATGTGTTAAGTACCTGCTATTTGTTAGGTACTTTAAGAAAGTGCCCAATTACAGAACTAATGAACTCAACTCCTTTTGTATAAACTTTCGATGTTAAGCTCCACAGTAACAAGAGACAGTTCAGAGACCAACTTATCCTGTCCCAAGATTTGTCCATTCTTCTCTTTGTTTATACAGGGAGGCTACAGATGTAGCTGAGACTGGCTGTCTGTCCTTGAGATCATTAGTTAAATGAGATGTATTATATTCATAACAAAGAGCATTCAACACCCAGCTTCCCCCTTCCTTCATGACAGGAGTTTCAGTGTGCTTTTGAGTACCACTGTGTGCATTTTATTTGAGCATTCAGAAAAAAAACAGGAAACGAATAGCTTTTTCAAAGCTGGCCAGATGTTAATTTTATTATTTGTATCACAGTATCAGTAACAGCTATGTCTTTCTCTTTGTTGACAAAGGGCAGAAAATAGCCTCTAGCCCAGAGATTTTTTATTATTTTTATTGGATTTTATAGTATTTTGCAGGACTCAGATACAGAGTTTGCAGAAAGGCTTCTTTTTTAGAAGATTTTTTTTTCTCAGAACTGCTAATGCTCTGGAACAAAATGTTTCTCAGTTCTGATGCTGTGCTGTAAGCACTTGAATTTGTAAGAAGCATGACATGATACACATTTTTGTATATATTATATCAATAAATTCACCCTTGACTAAAAATATTCCCAAGTTGCAAGTTTAAATCAGATTCTTGATCTTCCCCATGTTTAAAAGGTTCTGATATAACCATTCAGGGCAGTCTCATCTCCATCTTTAATAACAGAATGATTAATCTGGAAGAGTTGAGAAAGCTGAAATTGTTTTACATGGAAGTGAAAAACCACAAGTAGTAGAGCTAGTCAGAATGTATTAATCTGTCGATCATCCACTAGGAAATATGAAGTCAAATTCATAGTATTACTAGCGAGAAATAATATAGAAATAAATTTGGAACAAAGTTCTGTCTATAAATTTAAGATATAGAAGAAAGATTACTTAATGTTCAAAAAATTTGTTATCTGATAAATTTTCATAAAATCATCAACTATCAAATTAAGGAATTTTACAATTCTAATTTATAATTTTGAAGTACCAATCATCATTTCTGCATATGGGTCTGTTTTATTCTTTCTGCAAAACTTCATGCAGCAGTAATATGCATGATGTTTAATTTGTTCAACAAAAGCATGAGTTTTCAACAGAAAAATTTAGACAGCGTAAGATGGAAGTTATTAACAAAAATTAATTATAAATATGAGAAATGCACTAGCAAAAGAAATGGGGAAGATTTGAGTCCACAGAAGAAAAAACTGTGCATACATTATTTCATTTTTCATTATTGAGTAGTCTATCTGAAGAGACTTCAAAACCAGGAAAATACTATAAGGCTATTTTCCTCTCATTACTTTCACCCACTAAGCTCAAATTGTGGTTGTTTTGGGGTTTTTTTAATATTTATTTTCCTGGATACTCATATGCAAAGATTTCATTTTGTAAAAATGGATAGACAACAGTTTTAAAAAGTCAATACATTCTTGTATTTAATTTCATATTCTGATGGATTCATATCAGAACTTTTCACCAGTACAAAAAAAACATGATTGACTGATTTAAAATTATTTGCTAGATTATCAAAAAAATGCTAAAAATGCAAAAAAGTTAGACATTACACACACTGTATTCTACTAAATTTAATTCCCTTTTTCCCTTCCTAATGGTTTTATTTCTTAAAGTTCATTATTTACTTGGTTTAGAAAAACTGCTTGAAACAGTAATAAGTTGCAGGAAATATACAAATATCATGTAATGAAACACGTGCTTAGTAAGCCCTTCCTCATTTACGAACATATTTTAAAAAGTATTAAAATCACAGATTACCAAAGGAGAAGATTTTGAAGTATATTCTGTTTTTGAAAATGCATATGTAAAATACACGTGGAATCAAAATGCCCTGTTGTTACATAATAATACTGCTATTCTTTGGTGTTCCAGAGTTTTCCCCAGAGATAAGAAAATAATTTTGCGTGTCTTCATTTTATTACCTTACCTGTTTCTTCTTCATTTCATTCCATTTGTTTCATCTTTTTTATTATGCTGCAGAAAAAAGTAATCCCCTTCGTATTATGTGTCCAGAACATTTACAGATGCATTCAGAACTCTTTTTACAGCACCTTAAGGATTAGACAGTGTTTTATTTCTGCTATTTTAAAAACCATTCTTCCAATATCTGGCAGATATTCTGCTGATCAGATTCAAACAAGCTGAATAAAAATATTCCCTCTGTTGCAATGACTTACAAGTTTTATCACCCAACTCAATAAACTCAGAATATATCCTGTATGTTGTTGAACATTGGTGAGCTGTATGATATAAAACGTTTTCTCCTAGCTAGTTTTATAATACCCAGTTTAGAGACAAGAAAAGTCCAGTTTTACCATCCTGGTGATTTTTACTTTATTGAAACTGAACAGTATTCTTGAAAAGTATAATGTTGGAAAATTTGGAGTCCTACTTTTAAAGACTAACAGTTATCTATAAGACTAATAAATAAAATGGGAAAGTGCTGTCATACCAATAATGCTTCCCCTCCCATATTACTTTACAGTGGGTCCTAAACAGAATCGCAGAATACCTATTCCAAATTTAACTCGCCTTAAAAACCTGCTCTGAAAGTAATTTTTAATGCTAACTCAATATCTAAGTCGATTCACAAAATGATGGTTACTTCAATTTGGCACATTTTTTAAATGTAATTCTGTTGATGAGGCATATATATTAAGGCAATTAACTTATTCAACATTACCTATTAAAGACTTGCTACTCCTCCTGAGAAGTGCACCTCAACAAAAATCTTGCAGCTACATAAGCACCTGAAAACCTGGATACCATACTTCAGTTACTGAAAGTATCAAGTCTATAAAGTTGATTACTGGATTCTTGATCAGCACAATGGTAAACAAAAAGATCTTAAGTTCAATAAACTCACTACTCTTCTATTTCAAATGGAGCAATGAAGTCAGTAAGAATTACAAGCTGATAAATGTCACCTGGATCCCTGGAAGGCGATGGAACAACTAATGCTGTAAACCATTTCCAGGCATATGAAGGACAAGAAAATAATCAGGAATAGTCAGCATGGATTCACAAAGGGAAAATCACGCTTGACCAACCTGATAACCTGCTATAATTCAATGACTGGCTTTGCACACAAGGTGAAAGCAGTGGATATTGTCTGGCTTGACTTCAGTAAGGCTTTCGGTACTGTTCCCACAAGATCCTCTGTTTCAGTTTCGGCTGCCGCCGGCAACAAAAGCGCCACGCGGCCGCCCCTCCCCCCGCCGGCGTGCGGAGGAGAATGGAAAGAAAGAGGCAGAAACTGG